>Ga0255055_10000258_pt1 | contig 42448 bp, 44 predicted proteins | sample JV7_2_27_MG_FD_188633 | JGI IMG/M metagenome (GOLD analysis project Ga0255055, IMG submission 188633) | Seawater microbial communities from Jervis Inlet, British Columbia, Canada - JV7_2_27 | ecosystem: Environmental > Aquatic > Marine > Inlet | place: Canada: British Columbia | collected... | reverse complement strand
AAAATGATATTAAAAAACAAATTAACGTTAAATAAATTCACCAACTAAAACAAACAAGGGATCAATATTAAAAGGAGTCAAGGAAATGTTAAGAGAAATTGTTAAAGATTACAAGTTACAAGAAGGGCTTTCAGTAGAAGCTCTAATAACTCAGATGGAAGACGCATGGGGTTTTACCGCAGGAAAACTATCAAGCAGCATAAATATTTTGGAAAGAATGATAAAAGATAAAAATTGTACAAAATTCCTTTCTTTCACAGCAAATTTAGTTTCAACAGGAACTCGCGGCGTTTTTAAAGAACTAGTAAAACGAAAAATGGTAGATCTCGTAATCACAACATGTGGCACCTTAGACCATGATATAGCAAGATGCTGGAAAAATTATTACAAAGGATCATTTGTAATGAATGATAGTATTCTTCATAGAAAAGGAATAAATCGATTAGGAAATGTTCTAGTTCCTAATGAGAGTTATGGGGCAATCATAGAGAATAAAATTCAAAAGCTACTAACAACTCTATGGAAAGATGGAGTAAGAAACCTCTCAACAAAACAATATTGCAAAGAAATAGGAACTCGTATTTGTAATGAAAGTTCGATTTTGTATTGGGCAGCAAAAAATAAAATACCCGTTTTCGTTCCGGGAATCACTGATGGAGCTGTAGGGTATCAGACCTGGCTTTTTAGTCAGGATCATAATTTCAAAATTGATTTGTTAAAAGATTCAGGAGAAATAAATGATATTGTGTTTTCCGCAAAAAAAACAGGAGCCTTGATAGTGGGTGGAGGAATTGCAAAACATCATACAATATGGTGGAATCAATTTAAAAATGGTCTAGATTATGCTGTATATTTAAGTACAGCAGGAGAATGGGATGGTAGTCTATCAGGAGCCAGGCCTAGGGAAGCCATATCATGGGGTAAAATAAATGAAAAAGCAAAACAAATAATGGTTGAAGGAGACGCAACCATATTATTACCTCTAATGATTAGTTCAGTTCTAAATAGAATTAAAACTACACAACAGAGTTAAATAACCATGATAGATCTGGCGGTTGCTTCCTCGATTTAACACGTTCATTGAGTGCATGAGTTATTAATGGTAAAGCTATAGTTGCATCACAATAACAAACGGCTCTTTTCCCTAAATTATCAATTTTACCCCAACTTACAGCTTCTTCCAAAGTGCATCCAGATAAACCACCCCATTGAGGTGAATCAGTAGTTATTTGAATAGCATATTTGTGAGGGTAATAATACTCTTGTAAGCTTTTGCGTAAATGCCCAACCCTTCCTGGTACACCTTTATCTTCAGTTCTAGGTGAAACTGAAATAGCAATTAGTTGTGTAAGGTCTTTGGGTACTCCCCCACCAACATAAATAACACCTACATCTTTAGTTTTTTCACCTATACTCACGAACTGGTCAAATTCTTTTACTGAATCTAATATCACACTGTGACCTTGATTTTTTGCCATCAAAAAAGCCTCTCCATAGGCACTATCTATCATCGCTGGACTAAAAATGGGTACATTATTTTCAGCAGCAACTGCAACTATGCTATTAACGGATTTTCTAGCTAAAAACTTACCTAAAAGATAAAAAAATTCAACCGATGAATATGGAAAATCGTTTTTCAAGGTCAAAATAAAATCTGTTAAAAGTTCTTCCATTTTTCTATAATCAATTTCTTTGCCATAGACGTCATAGTATCTGTTTAAGTCCTCTTTCAGAAGTTCTTGATCATTAACTATATGACTACCTTGCCAATAACTGAACCCCATGGCATCAATAATATCCTCTGAAACGTTAGCGCCAGTTGATACTATAACATCAATAAATCGTTTTTCTATCAACCAGTTAACCAATTTCCATTGTCCAGCCGTACTCATTGAACCAGAAAGACCTAAAACAATAGTCAAATCTTTGTCTCTAACCATACTTTCCCAAACATCAACAGCCTCCCCAAGTTTTCTACCTTGATATGCAGTATTTCCCATCTCATTCAGAAGCTGTGATATTTTTTTTTCTTCAACTTCAATAGCTTTTACTTTTTTATTAAGAAATGATTTCCTCATAAGTTAGCACCCACTTTTAGATTGGATACCATATATTTGAAATTTATTATCACTATTCCAAAGAAAATAACAAAAAAAGGATATAATCAGTAACCAATAATAACAAAAAAAATAGAAGATTGTTTACATTCTATCTGGTGCAAATACCCCAATTAAATTTAGAGCATTGGAAATGACTATTTTTATCGCTTTTGTTAAGAGGATTCTAGCATCTCTAAGTTCTGTTGTCTCTGCTTTAATAACAGGAAACGCGTTATAGAAAGAATTAAATTTATCTGCTAGAGCATTAACATAATCTGCGATATTATTTGGTTTTAGATATTCTGTGGCTTCTAGGAAAACATCTGGAAAATCCGATAGAAAAAGAATTAATTCATGTTCAAGTTTTTTTTCTAACAGCCCAAAATTTGGTTCATCTGTCTGATTTTTTATTTTACGCAATATACTGCAAGCTCTTGCATGGGTATATTGAGCGTATGGAGCACTATTAGTTTCAAAATTCAATACTCTATCCCAAGTAAAAACTACAGGTTTTGATGGATCAACATCAATAAGGGCATAACGCACAGCACCAATTCCGACAAATTGTGCAATTTTTTGTTTTTCCTTATCCGAAAGAGAAGGTGAACGTTTTGAAACTTCTTTATAAGCTCTTTCGATCGCTTCATCTAACACTTCATCAAGAGTTATATAATGTCCTCTACGACTTGACATTTTATAGCCTGGTAAAGAAACAAGATTATATGCAAAATGAATAAAATTATCTGCAAATTCTTGGTCACCCAAAGCATAAAGAGCTAACTTTAATTGTAATTGAGCTAAAGTCTGTTCCATACCAATTACATTAATAACTTTTTCAGCTTGAGTGAATTTCCATTGAGTATAAGCAACATCGCGAGTAGTATAAAGAGTTGTACCATCTGAACGTATAAGAGTTAAAGAAGGAATCTCATAATCTTCGTTTAAACCTAATTTGGATTTAAGAGATAATGAAAGTGCTACCTTCTCTGAGTTGAATTCTAAAATATCACCTTCAGAATACACAAATGGAGAAGATCGAAGTTTTTTAAGAACATCAGAAACTTTCTTGCTCCAAACTAAATCACTTTCCCAATCCCATGAGTCATAAAAAATTTGCGTTCTATCAAGAGTTTTCCTGAATCCTTTCAAACAAAGTTCACTTACAGTTCTTACAAGATTTTTTGCATTTAGAGACCCATTTTCATAATCAAGGTTAAGTTTACTAATATCCCCTTCAGGATTTATTTCACTTCCAATTTTCTCAGATAGATCAGAAAAAAGAGTTGGAAATTTTTGTTTAAGCTCCTCACTAATGGATAACCATTCATCAAGAGAAGAGATTATTTTAGATAATTCTTCAGAGGATGAGGAAAGCTTTGATTCATTTATTTTTTTCCTCAGACGAGTAATTTCAACCAAACAACAGGTAATTGTATATATTTTTCCAACATAATGATCAGGTTTTTCAGGGGGTTGTGGGCGACTCAATTTATCATACCCGTAAGCAACAACCGATGATTGACGACCAACATCATCTATGTAATAATGCCGAAAAACAAAGTGACCTCTTTTATCTAAAATTCGCGCTAAAGCATCGCCTAATATTGGATTTCTAGCCTGACCAATATGAATTGGATGGAGGGGATTAACACTAGTATGTTCAATTATTATTTTAGTAGGGGTTTTTGTTTTCACGAAACCATATTCTTTATTCAATTTTTTTATTGATGAAAGTGTTAGAGTTGAAAATTTTGAGAAATTTAAATGAAAATTTATATATCCTCCTGTAGGGACAACTTTCTCGATTAAAACAAAATTTGATGTGTCTATTCCAGAAACCAAAGAGGTAGCGACATCTACAGGTTTCTTTTTTAAAGTTTTACCTAGTTCAAAACATATTGACGAAGCAAGTTGTCCAAAATCTATATTGGGAGGTTTTTTTAGGCGTAAATTGTTAAGTTTTATTTGAGGAAAAATTTTGCTCATAGCTTCAAGCAGAATACTTTTAGATTCTTCGCGGAATTTTGCAAATGGATTTTCTGAAATCATTAGGTAGAATCATATCCAAACAGAGTGGTTTTTTTTATGAGGTATATTTTAATTTGGAAACCGTCGCTTATGTGTTTATGGATGTAAGCTCTTATGAAAACACCAATAGTTTTTTCTGGAAAGTGTTTAAATTATGGTCTCTGGCACATTGAAGGGCCTCAGAGAGTAAAAAAAGCTTACGATTTTTTAATTAAAAATAAATATTCTTTTTCAGAACCATCACCTGCTTCTGATGACGATTTACTTCGTGCTCATGAAATTGAATACATTTGGAATCTTAAAAAAAGTCTAGTTGATGATTCCGATACACCAGCATATGATAATATTTTTGAATATGCGCGTTTGTCAGCTGGCGGGGCAATTTTAGCAGCTAAAATAGAAGGATTTTCATTAATGCGACCACCAGGGCATCATGCTGGATTGAATGGATCAGCATTGGATGTCAATTCTAGAGGTTTTTGTTATCTAAATAACATAGCAATTGCTGTAAAAACAGTTAACAAATCTGCATTAATAATAGATATTGATGGGCATCATGGAAATGGTACTCAAGAAATTTTCCAAGGTGATTCTAAAATTCAGTATATTTCACTACATAGATTTCCACATTATCCAGGAACTGGAGAAAAATCGAGTGGTAATTGTTTGAATTTTCCTCTTGAGGCTGATTGTGGGGAAAAAAAATATTTAAAAACTTTTGATCGCGCATTAAAAATGATTGAAATAGATAAGTTCGAAATCGTAGCTGTTTCTGCGGGTTTTGATACTCATAAAGGAGATTTAGCATCTCTTGGTTTAACTGAAAACAGTTATAGACTATTAGGTAGAAAAATCGCCAGCCTAAAAAAATCTACGTTCTTCGTTTTGGAAGGAGGATATCAGGGAACCAAAAATGGAAGAGACATTGATCAATTTTTAAAGGGATTCGAAGAGAAAAAATAAGTAAGTTCTTAAATCCAGAAAAACACTGGATCTATTTCTTAGTTTGTTTATTATTTTTACTACTTGCTTTTTTATTCAACGCTTCAAGTTTTTCAGTAACTCTCATTGATCTCTTTTCAGCTTCAGCCAATAAGGGTTTCCAGTTCTTTGTTTTCACAGTAGTAGATAGATGATCAGTTGCATCTGGCAGTTTTTCTAAAGCTTTATCGAATCTTTTTTCAGCTTCCTCATCAGTTGACACTAAATCTAATGCTTCTTCAGGACAAAACTCTACACAATTAGGCTCACCTTCGCAAAGATCACAAGCAATAGCTTTACCTGTATCAGTATGGAGCATAATTCCTCCGTGAGGGCATGCTTGAACACACCAATCACACCCCATACATTTTTTATCGTTTACCAGCAAAACACCACCCTCCTCAGATTGACTTAGAGCATCTTCTGGACATGCAGCTACACATTTTGCATCTTCACAAAACCTGCAAGCTAAGGCAAAGTTGAATACGGGTGACATTCGAACAACACGTATTCTTGAACGGATTGGATTCCAAGCTTTTTCACCTTTTTCTAAGGTACAAGCATATTCACAGATTCCACACCCAGTACATTTAAGGGGATCAACTGAAACAAACTTTCTTGATTTGAATTTGGATGGCAACATTCGTCTAACAGGTCCTGTTTGGCGTATCTAAATATTCTTTACACATTACATGCATTTAACAATTATTTATCAGTAAAAAAATGTTTTACGATATTCAGAAAAAAGTAATGAAGACAGTCACAAATTTCGTTAACTTTTATTTATATAAATTCCATCAACCATAAAGAAAAACATTATTTAGCCAACATTAATAGCGAACAAGTTTTTCATTGCTCAAATTAATCGATTTTATAAATTTCCATATTTCATTAAGTGCGGAGGGTGGGATTCGAACCCACGAACCCCTACAGGATAGGCGCCTCAGGCCTACGCCTTTGACCTGGCTTGGCAACCCCCGCAAATCACCTGATTTAGTCCAGATAGACTGGCAGCAATTATTAGAAAGAGTATCCTATTAAAAGTCTTTACTTTAGTTCATCGCTATAAATCGAGATTAATTTTAACAAAACTAGAATTAAAAAGAAAAATAAAAAACCTAGAAAATTAAATTGCTTTAATAAGAATAGAATTTAGTTCATCAATTTAAGAGTAAAAAAAAGATTATTGAAATATATTCAAGCAAAAACATCCAAACAAAACAGTTCTCTTATATCCAACTTTTTCTAAATATTTGGTTATAGGGAAAAAAAAATGAGTTCAACCTCCAATAAAAATATTCCAAAAGAATGCAAAGAATGCAAAGTAAATCGTGATAAAATACAATGTTGGAATAAAGAAAAAATGCTGGAAACATTGTTGAATAATAGTGAATCTGTAGAAGAAAATTGGAGTGAAACAGAGTTACCCATAATTGCTGAAGAAATACTAAAAAATTACGAAAAAATAGGCAATATGGAACATCTAGAAGGTAAAGATTTACCTTCAAAAAAAATAGTTATTGAAGTACTAGAGGATCTCTTCAAAATTCTGTTCCCAGGATACTTAGGTAAAGAAGAAATAACAAAAATAAACATAAAGAAAATACTTAATGAAACCTTATTGTCAGTGCATAATCGATTAACCAACGAAATTGAAAAAAGCTTGAAATATATTTGTCGGAAAATCGTCGAGTGTCCTAAAGATATATGTCGAAAAAGAGCTAAAGTTGTAACAAAAGAACTCATAGAAAAAATCCCTGAAATAAGACTGCTTCTCAGTGGAGATATTGAAGCAGCATTTAAAGGAGATCCAGCGGCCGCCAGTATTGAAGAGGTAATACTTAGTTATCCTTGTGTATTGGCAATAACCACTTACAGATTAGCGCATGAATTGTACCAACAAGGAATACCTTTGATTCCCAGGATCATGAGTGAACATGTTCATTCATTAACTGGAATTGATATTCACCCAGGTGCAAAAATAGGTGAAAACTTTTTCATAGATCATGGAACTGGAGTTGTTATAGGTGAAACCACAGAAATTGGAAATAATGTAAAAATTTATCAAGGTGTAACTTTAGGAGCTTTGAGTTTTCCAAAAGACAAGAAAGGCAGAGTTATCCGAGGGATAAAAAGACATCCCACAATTGGGAATAATGTAGTAATCTACTCTGGAGCAACGCTTCTAGGAGCTAATGCAAAAGTTGGGAATAATGTAGTAATTGGAGGAAATGTTTGGCTAACAACACCTGTTACGGCAAGTACGAAAATAGCGATGGCACGACCAGAGTTGGAGATTAAAAAAAAGAAAGTAGATAACTAAAGGAGTCTAAAATTTTCTTTAACTGTTGTTAATACAACATGAGTATTTGTTCGTTCAAGATAGGGCAAAGATAGCAAATATTTTGTAAAACGACTAAGATCCTCTCGACTCTTGAATTTCGCAATAATCAAAGCATCAGTTAAACCTGTTATATCATAAACACCACACACATGGGGGTCCTTGGCTATCTCAGCTTCCATTTCAACAAGCTTACCTCTTGAAACAGTCACTTCTGTTAAGACAGTAAGCTGATAGCCTAATTTTTCTTGATCTAAAATTACAGAATACCCTTTAATTAGACCAATATTTTCCATTTTTTTAATTCTAGAAAGTACAGTACCTACAGAGACGCCAATTCTTTTGGCAATTTGTCTGCTTGAGAATCGAGCATCTTCCAATAAATTTTTTAATATTTTTTTATCGGTTTCATTTAGTACCATAAAACTTCCTCAGGTGTACATTTTTTCAAACAAAATAACTTTTTATAGTCATCCTTTTGTTTATCAGCGAATTACATTTATATAAGTTTAGATTCGAAAAAAAAATTAAAAAAGGCACCTCATTTTAAAAAAAAGAAAAGGTATTCAATAAAAAAAAGAGAGTAATATTAAATTACTAGATTAAGAACCAGTACCAAGGTGCCAATAAATGGAGAAAAAATATGATACAATTCTTGTTCTGGATTTTGGAGGTCAATATTGTCACCTAATAGGGAGAAGAATCAGAGAAAATGGTGTTTACTCAGAAATTGTACCTCATGATATAAAAATAGAAGAAATAAAAAGGTTAAATAAAAAAATAAATATCAAAGGTTTAATTCTTTCAGGAGGACCATCAAGTGTTTATGAAAGAAACGCACCAAAAATGGATAAGCGAATCCTAACAATGGGTTTACCGATTTTAGGTTTATGTTACGGGCTACAACTTATTGCTCATATCACTCAAGGAAAAGTTAAAGCCGCTAATCGTAAAGAATATGGAACAGCTTTTGTTTCAATTGACAAAAATATAGGAATTTTAAAAGGATTAGGTAAAAAAGAGAAAGTCTGGATGAGTCATGGAGACACAATATATGAGCCTCCACCAGATTACGAAATTATAGCTCACACAAAAAACTGTCCAGTTGCAGCTTTTAAACATAAAAAAAACCACATTTATGGATTACAATGGCACCCAGAAGTAATTCACACTAAAAATGGTTCAAAAATGTTAAAAAACTTCATATTTGAAGTTTGCAAATCCGAACCAAATTGGAAAATGGAAGATATAATTGAAAAAATGGTTGAAGAAATAAAAGCATCTGTTGGTGATGAAAACGCAATAATAGGACTTAGTGGAGGAATAGATTCTAGTGTTGCAACAGCTCTTGCCGCTATTGCAATAGAAGATAAACTCACAGCAGTTTTTGTTGACCATGGTTTTATGCGAAAAGGCGAACCTGAACAAGTGAGAAAAACTTTTCAAAAATTAAAGAGTAAATTTGTGGTTGCTGAAGCGCAAGATAGATTTATGAAGAGATTACAAAAAATAGTCGACCCAGAAGAGAAAAGAAAAATAATTGGCGAGGAATTTATTAGAGTTTTTGAAGAAAAAGCAACCAAGAGTAATGCGAGCTTTCTTATTCAAGGAACCATCTATCCTGATAGAATTGAATCTGGTTTTAGTAAAAATTCAAAAAAGATTAAATCGCATCATAATGTTGCAGGTTTACCTTCAAAAATAAAATTTAAAAAGATTTTAGAACCATTAAGAGACTTATATAAAGATGAAGTTAGAAAAGTCGCTAAAATTTTGGGTTTACCTGAAGAACTTGTAGCAAGACAGCCTTTTCCAGGACCCGGATTAGCTGTAAGAATTATAGGCAAATTGAATAAAGAGAAAAATGACATACTAAAACAAGCAGACCAAATAGTTAGAGTTGAAATTGAAAAAGCCAAATTAGAAAATAAATTATGGCAATATTTTGCCGTCCTAACCGACACAAAAGCCACTGGAGTAAGAGGAGACGCCAGAGCATATGGCTATGTAGTCGCAATAAGAGCTGTAGAAAGTCGCGAAGCCATGACTGCAAGTTTTGCAAAAATATCGTATTCAATTCTTGAGAAAATTTCTACTAGAATAACAAATGAAATACCGCAAGTCACACGCGTAGTTTATGATATTACGCACAAACCTCCTGCAACTATAGAATGGGAATAAAAAAGAATAACAGAGCCTCCAAACTTAAGAATAACATTAATCTGTAAAGGTAGAGAAAAAGATGAAAGCAATAATTCTAGCAGGCGGTTTTGGTACCAGATTAAGACCAATCAGTTGCTCAAGACCAAAAACTCTGTTTCCCATAATTAACAAACCATTATTAGAAGGAATTTTTGAACGACTATCAGAAAATAACATTACAGAAGCCATTATGGCTGTTAACAGCTTAACCGAGTTTTATATTAAAAAACAGAAAATCAAAAAATACGGATTAAAAATAAGATATTCGATAGACCCACCAAAAAAACCTCTTGGAACAGCAGGACCAATAAAAAAAGCTGAAAAGCTAATCGGAAAAACGGATTCATTCTTAGTCCTCAATGGTGATATTTTTGCTGATGTAAAATATAAAGAAATTATAGAAACTCATAAAGAAAAAAAAGCGTTAGCTACAATAGTATTAAAAAAAGTCAAAGATCCATCAAGATACGGATCTGTAGAAATCACAAAAGATAATCGAATAAAACAATTTATTGAGAAACCAAAAAAAGGATTGGCACCAACCAACCTAATTAACGCTGGAATTTATGTGCTAAATTCCAAAGTTCTGCAATATATAGAAAAAAATAGACCTGTTTCGATGGAAAGAGAGATCTTTCCAAAACTAGTTGAAGAAAAAAACCTGTTTGGGCATTGTATGCAAGGTTTATGGATTGATATTGGTAAACCAGCAGAATATCTAGAAGCAAATAAAATTTTGCTCGAAATATACTATAAAAACAAAAAAAATAAAAAGCATAAAACAAAAAATTATGTCGCTATTGATACCGGTGTAAAAATTGGAGCAAAAACAATAATTGGCCCTTATACAGTATTAGGAAAAAAAGTATCAATTGGAAAATTTGTACAAATTAGCAAATCGGTTATTTTACCTGATTCTGAAATTCAAGATGGCACAAAAATATGTGAATCTATTATTGGTGAAGGAGTTTTTATTGGAAAAAATGTTAGAATTGGTAGAGGATGTATAATTGGAGATTATGCAAAAATAAGAGATAATGTTTCTCTTCCAGAAGGAGCTAAAGTGTGTCCTGGAAAAGAAATCAATGAAAACATATTAAAAACGAACATAGTCTGTTAATTAGGAGAAAATACAAATTGGGTCTAAAAAAACTGTTTGGAACTAATGGAATACGCGGATTGGTTAACAAAGAATTAACAACAGAAATGGTAATTAATATTGGTGCAGCTATCGGGACATTCTTTGAAGGAAAAAATCTAATTATAGGCCACGACGCAAGAACAAGCGGACCCATGTTCTCTAACGCAATAATCGCAGGACTCACATCTACAGGATGTAACGTCTTTTTTGCAGGTCTATCACCAACCCCTTCATTGCAATACGCAATTAAAAACCACCAAATGAGTGGCGGTATTATAATAACAGCGTCACATAATCCACCAGAATATAATGGAATAAAGGTCATCTGGAAAGATGGTATAGAAATCGCTCCCTCACAAGAAACCGAAATAGAAGAGATTTATTTTAATAAAAAACAAAAACTTGCTAAATGGAATAAACTAGGTTTAAAACATGAGTTATCTGGAATTAATTCCGAATACATTAACGGAATAAAAAAACATGTTAATGTATCAAAAATTGTCGATAAAAAGTTCCATGTTGTTGTGGATGCGGGTAACAGCGTGGGAGGAATAACAACACCATATCTTCTTCAACAATTAGGATGCAAAGTCACAACAATAAATGCCAACATCGATGGAACTTTTCCCGGTCGATTACCAGAACCTAAACCAGAAACTCTTAAAGAATTATCAGCAACAGTAAAAGCAATAAAAGCAGATTTAGGTGTAGCCTTTGATGGGGACGCAGACAGATCAATATTTGTTGATGAAAAGGGAGAAATTCATTGGGGAGACAAAACATTTTCTTTGATAATAAAACACTTTCTAATTAAAAATCCGAATGAAAAAATAATAACACCTGTTAGTTCTTCAACATTAGTAAAAGACACAGTTGAATTCTATAAAGGTAAATTAATCTGGACAAAAGTTGGAAGCGTAACAGTTTCACAAACAATGAAAAAAGAAAACGCTAAATTAGGTGGAGAAGAAAATGGAGGAGTTTTCTATGGACCTCATCAATCTGTTCGAGATGGAGCTATGACAACAGCATTGCTTTTGGAAATAATGGCTAATACAGATAAAAAAATATCTTCCTTAATCGAGGAACAACCGCAATACTATATTGAAAAAGGAAAAGTCGAGTGTATAGAAGAACAGAAAAAAGAATGTATGAATAAGATGCTCTCATTAGTGGAAAAAGAAAAAATTTCAACCATTGATGGAATAAAAATCTGGTTTGACGATAAAAGTGCAATCTTGATTAGACCAAGTGGAACCGAACCTGCAATTAGATTATATGCGGAAGCAAAAAATAGAAAAAGAGCTCTAAAATTGATTCAAGAATTCGGATTAAAACTTAAAGAAGTACTCTCAACTATTGAGTAGAATAAAAAAAATAGAATTAGTTGGAGAATAAACTTAATGCCTTCAGTTCTTGGTTTAAAACCAGATGATATAAATTCCTTAGAAAAAAGAGCAAACTACACAATTTGTGTAATTGGTTGTGGACAAAGGGGAATCCAATTTGCTATAGCGTTTGCAGAAGCAGGGTTTAAAGTCATTTGTACCGATGAAGATCAAAATTTATTAAGACTACTTGCAAAGGGAAAAATACCATATTTTGGTCGAGAAATGGAAAAAAGAATAAACAGTAATATAAAAAGAGGAAAAATAAAAACTGAAAGTGAAGTTAAAACTGCTGCCTCTAATAGTGATGTTGTTATTTTAACTATTTCACCAAAAATCAACACCAGAAATAAATTAAGTTTTTCAAAGATTGAACGCAGTTGTAAACGAGTTGGTGAAGTTCTTAATCAAGGATTGTTGTTTATTTATGGAGGTATAGCAAGTTTAGGTTATCTCGAAAACAACATTAAAGAAATACTTGAAAATGCGTCAGGATTAAAATCAACTAAAGATTTTGGTTTGGTTTACAGTCCTATTCAATTTGAAAATAATCAGTTTTCAGAATTATTTATCAATCATAAACTTACTCTCGCTGGAAGTGATAAAAGCACTTTAAACTCTGCCAATTTAATATTCCAAACTATTATGAAAAATGATATTGATTTGGTAGTGGATTTTAAGAAATTAGAAGCGGCAGTATTATTTTCAATTATAAAAAATGATGTATATTTAGCATTCGCAAATGAAATGGCCATGTTTTGCGAAAAAACAAATTTAGATTATTTTGAAGTCATAAAAATAGTTGAGAAGCATAAACCATTGGACCTTCAAAGAATAGGGATAACAAAAGAGAAAAAAAATAAGTTCTTTATGTTTCTTGAAAATGAAGATAATAATAGCACTAATGTTAAACTGTCCAGTACAGCTAGAAAAATAAATGAAGGATTAACAATCTATTCAACTAAACTTGCGCAAAAAGCACTTCGAGCTTGTGGAAAAACACTAAGAAGAACAAAAATTTCTGTTTTTGGTTCAATTAAACCTAAATCAGGTGCTGCAGAATTTATTAAATTGCTAGAAAAAAAGGGAGCAAAAACAAGTATATATGATCCTTTTTGCCCAAAAGGATACTTGAAAGAAGACACAAAAAATTTTAAAAAGAATTTAAATGAAGCAGTTGAAGGTACAGATTGCTTAATAATATTAAATGCACATAAAAAAATTGATAAATTAAATTTTAAAAAACTAAGCGCCAGAATGAAGATGCCTGCTGCTATTATCGATTTAGTGGGAGTTATTGAACGCAAAAAAGCTGAAAAAGAAGGTTTCACATTTAATGGATTAGGAAGAGGTTCTAAAAATTGAAAAAACTAGGAGTAGCTGTAATTGGCACAGGTTTCTGGGGAAAAAATCATGCTAGAGTTTACAAAGAATTAGAATCAACCGAACTCATAGCAGTTTGTGATGTGAACCCAGAAAGAGCAAAAAATATAGCCAATCAATACGGAGTAGAAGCTTATACAAGTACATCTCGAATGTTAAAAAACAATAGAATTGAAGCAGTAAATATATGCACTTGGTCTACCAAACTTGCAAAAGAAGCACTTAAAGCATTAAAAATGAAAAAACATGTTTTGGTTGAAAAACCTATGGCAACAAACACAAAACAAGCGCAAAAACTGATAGAAATAGCAGAAGAGAACTCTGTTTGTTTAACTGTGGGTTTTCTTATGAGATTTATTCCAGGATTGCAGAAAATCAGAGATGCGGTTAAAAGTAAAAAAATCGGAGATATAGTTTGCGCTACTGCAAAAAGAGTTTCTCAGTGGCCCGAGAGAATAGGAGATGTAGGAGTAGTCAAAGATACCGCAATTCATGACATAGATATTATGAAATATCTAACAAACGAAGATCCTGTAGGCGTGTATGCAAAAGCAGGCAATATGAAACACAGAAGTTTTGAAGATTATGCGCAAATAATGCTAACATATAAAGATGGAAAAAGTGCATTTATTGAATCAAATTGGCTGACTCCTTACAAAACTCGTAAATTGGTTATTACCGGAAGTGAGGCAATTATGAAACTAGATTATATTACCCAAGAACTATGGATTGAAAAAAAGAAAAAAACGATACAACCAAAATATCAATTCAAAGAACCCTTAAAACTCGAGTTACAACATTTCGTAGATTGCATAACCAAAAATGAAAAACCATTAATATCGGGAATTGATGGACTAAAAGCTTTGAAGATTGCGGAAGCTGCTTTAAAGTCTTCATCAAAAAATAGATTAATAAAAATGAAATGGTAAAAAAAGGCAATTTTTAACGTTTTAATCGAAAAGGATTTCCCTCAAAAACAATTTTTTCTGGAAATTTGTTTTTCCATTTTTTCAAGAAAGGAAGATCCTCAGATTCTTTTCTTAACTCATCAGGCAACATTTCCGGAATTTCTTCTCGAATCGGATACCAACGCAAACATTTTGAACAAACAATTACCCCTTCAACAATTTCTTCATCTTCAATGAAAATATGAAGGTCCAGAGGATGATATTTATCTATAGGGCAAGCTAAAATGTCCATTAAGTGTTTTTTCATTTCTCTTCACATAATACAGAATATGAGAATTATTAAAAGCTGTCTGGAAGCTTCAAAACATGAATATCCAAAACCACTTGATACCAATTTGGACCGATACTACGAATAATACGAGAGGTTGGAATATTGAAGTCTATACCTAAACTGTTAAGTTTTTCACTCACTTTAAATTTTGTTTTATCCAATACACACAAGGTTTTCTTTCCATATTCAAAATCATAATAATGAATCCATCCTCCAGATTTTTTAAGTGAGAGTATAGCTGAAGATAAATATTCATAAGCTTTCTCAGGAAGGGGCATAAGAATCCGATCAGCGATACCATGCAGTTTATTTTTTAGAATTATTTTGGCATCTCCAAATAATGGAATTACTTTATTATAAACTCGATTGAGGCGGACATTTTTTTCCATGAATTTTATAGCTACAGGATTAATATCAATTGAATAGACTTTTGTAAGTTCATGTTTTTTTGCAATTATTATTGAGAAACAACCTACTCCTGCAAACATGTTTACGATAACTTCTTGAGGCATAACCTTTTGTGCTATTCGCCATCTTTCATGGGAAAGCCTAGGTGAAAAGTAACAGTTTTCAATATCAACTGAGAATACGCAACTATGTTCTTTATGAAGTGTTTGAGTTTTTTTTTCTCCGAGAATATAATCTAATTTTCGAAGTCTATAAGCGCCATCGACAGAACTTGATTGAAAAAAGATGGTTTTAATATTTTTGTGTCGTTGTAATAGAGATTGACCAAAATTTTCAAGTTCCTCTAAAGAGTGTGAAGTATTTGGAAGTGATCTGATTATACCTATATCTCCAATAATATCAAGAGAGTTAGATAAACCCAAAAACGGAGGAAGTGAAAAAACGGATTTTTTTCTCAAGTAAATACCAGGCCTTAACTTTGATATTATAAAGGATCACGGGAAACATTTAAAAGTAAAATACTTTTCCTTTGTAAAAGTGGTTATATCAATGGAAGGAACAGGAATTGTCTATGAATGCTTAAGATGCAGCGCAACAGTCCCTTCTGAAGAATTGGAACTTCGAGGCGGAGAAATAAAGTGCATTATTTGTGGTTATAGAATTCTGAAAAAAGTGAAACCCCCAGTAGTTAGAAGAATTAAAGCTAGATAAGAAATTGTTGTATTATTAGATTTACATGTCGATATTTCTAGAAAAAGTCGTCATCTTTGAGTCTTCTTAGAGCTTTTACTCTTAGCTTTACTGACCGACTGGGAACATTTTCTGGTTTTGTTTCAACTGTCTTGCGTTTGACAGTTTCACCACAGATTCCCTTGGGTAGAAGGCGTCTTTTATAGCACATTGCATATGTGCAATTTTCAACTTTACATATCTCTTCAGTCGTTCTGCACCATACATTATTTTGGCGGTAGAAAGTCGAGTTTTTTACGCATTTGAAAGAGCTACATGTTGGAGAACAATTTTTTGTTTGGGACAAAAATATACACCCCTTGATATCAATCATAAAAATTTTTTTGAGATGTCTTACTTAAGAACGATATTTGCTAAAAGTCATATAAACTTTTTTATTCTTTACTCCTAATCAAAAATATTAAAAAAGTTGATCTTAAAATTTTTATTGTGTTTAACAAGCGGTTTGTAAAACAGTTTTTATTAAACCACCACATTAGTACTTTTCTAAACAATCTAGAGGATGTTTCATAAAATATGGAAAAACAGATTCCCTTACCATTACTAAATGCCCTAAAAAAGCAGAAATATCATTTAGTAGGAAACCATTCAGCGGTTAAAAGATGTAAATGGTTAAACGAATCGTTAACAAAAAAAAGGTCATGTTATAAGCAAAAATTTTATGGTATTAAAAGTCATCAATGTATTCAGATGTCTCCTTCACTTTTTTGCTGCAATCAACAATGTCTATTTTGCTGGAGAGCCCAAAAGGGTGACTTAAACATAAAATGGGATGAAAAAAGTGTTCCTATGCAAGATCCACCAGAAAAAATTTACGAAGGAATTTTAAAAGCACAAGCTTCCATTTTAAGTGGGTATGCTGGAAATAAAAATCTAGACTGGAAAAAATTTGGTGAAGCTTCAACACCAAAACATGTAGCGTTAAGTCTTACCGGAGAACCAACATTATATGAATCTCTTGGAGATTTGATAAAATTACTGCATAAAAAGGGATTAACAACATTTCTCGTATCAAATGGCACTATTCCAGCTAAATTGTTAGATTTAGAGGAAGAGCCTTCACAACTCTATATATCATTTTGTGCATCTAATGAAGAAAATTATAAACGCGTATGTCGGCCACAAAATTCTGGTACTTGGAAAAGATTAATAGAAACGTTAAGTCTATTACCAAGTTTCAACTGCCCTACAGTAGTAAGAATGACTTTGGTGGATGGTTATAATATGAAAAATATTGATGAATACGCAAAAATTATTGAGAAAGCATCTCCCACTTATATTGAAGCCAAAGCATACATGCATGTCGGTTTTTCTGGGCTCCGTCTAAGTTATGATAGAATGCCTTCCTATGATAAAATAAAACAATTTTCAGCTGAACTATCAGAGAAAACAGGGTATAAAATCATAGATGACTCAAGTGCAAGCAGGGTTATATTACTAAGCAAGAAAAAAAAACCTATTCGTTTTGATAAATCTTAATAAAATGTACCCCTAAGAAATCATAATGAATAAACAAAAAAAAAGAATAAAAATACAAAGATCAAAGCTTATTTTTTATTCAATGTAACTTTTCTAAAGTTAAGCATAGATAGTAAACATAAAAAATAAGTAGTTGATATTAACAGAACTCGAGGACAGGTGGAATCGTGTCAGGTTTAAAAACAATTCTTAGAGATGCAAAAAAAGAGTTATTGAAAAAGAGCAAGATTCGTGAGGAAACTCAAAAAAGCATGCGAAAAGCACAACGACTTTCGAAACAGGCAATATTAAGGATTCACCGAAGGAAAATTTCAGAGGCTGAATCATTAATTAAAAATGCAAAAGAAATTATTACAGAGCTTCAGAAGAAATCACAAGATTATCCTGACATTGTATTTACTGGAATGTTTAGTGATGTACTTCAAGAGTATTCTGAAGCTAACATATTGCTCAATCTAATTCAAAATAATCGCTTTATCACACCCAACGAACTTAACGTTCCTTTTGTGGAGTATATTTTAGGTTTAGCGGATGTTATAGGAGAATATAGACGATTATCTTTAGATGTGATAAGAGAGGATTTAGTTGAAAAAAGTGAAAAATATTTAACAATAATGGAGGAAATTTATTTGGAGTTGTTAGCAATGGATGAAGCATATATGTTAGTATCAGGACTTAGAAGAAAATGTGATGTTGCTCGCAAAATTATTGAGATTACACGTGGAGATATCACGCAAGAGGTTAGAAGAAAGTCATTAGAGAAATATTTGCGAAAAGTTGAAAAAAATCAAAAGAAAAACTAAACATAAATTGAGCAGTCAATTCTAATGTAATATTAGTATGATATTTTATTTTAAAAAAAAGTCTGCAAATAAGGATTAGATTAAATACGTATTTCAGAATCTGTAGATTATTAAGGAAAATAAGGTGGTGTTATAATGGAAATTTCATTTGAAGAATTTCAAAAAATTGATATTAGAATTGGAAAAATTATTAACGCAAATCATATTAGTGGTTCAAAAAATCTTATAAAAATCTTGGTTGATTTTGGTGATATAAAAAAACAATCAGTTAGTGGATTGTTGCAATGGTATAAACCAGAAGATCTTGTTAACAAGATGGGCGTCTTTATAATTAACCTTAAAAATCGTAAAGTTTTGGGAATTGAATCTCAATGTATGATATTAGCAGCTGAAGATAACAAAGGAAATGTAGTAGTTCTGCAACCAGAAAAAGAAATCGAAAGTGGAAGCAGAATTCGATAAAAAAATAAAAGCATAATAACACAGGTTATAATTTTTTTTCAGGTCTCCTTTTGAACAAAAATAAGGAACTGAGAAAAAAACAACTCTTAATTTTCTGAGTTATAACTTACATAAAAATGTTAAATTTAAAATTTTCTTTTATAGAAAAATCTTTTTCCAAGTAAGTCTTTTTTAAAAAAGTTTGAAGATAATGAAGAATTTCTGCAGAAATTTACGTTTTCTTGAACATATATTTCATTTATTTCGTATAAGAAGAATATAATTCCATATAATTGTCTGTAAATAGGATTATATACAAAGCTAAACTCTAAAGAGGTAATAAGGTGTTAAAATGAATCTTAGAAAACCTAATGCAAATGAAGCAACTTTTACATTTAATCGATCAAAGAATGTCGCCCCTCCATCAGGAATTTGTTCAAAATGTATTGATGGCTGTAAGGGTGGATGCGAAATTTGGTTATCGTCTTTTAGAGGTCGTGAAGTTCTTTATCCTGGACCATATGGAGAAATAACTGCAGGAGCAGATAAGAATTATCCAATAGATTATTCTCACCTAAACATTCAAGGTTATGCACGAGGAGCAAAAGGGCTTCCAAAAGGAGTAGAAGCGGGTCCAGACACAGCTCTTTTTCCAAAGGTTGACACAGAAACTGAATACGGATGGGATAAAAAAGTTAAGTTAAAAATCCCTCTGTTTACAGGTGCTTTGGGGTCAAGTGAAATCGCAAGGAGAAACTGGGAACAATTTGCGATAGGAGCAGCTATATCTGGAATTACACTTGTTTGTGGAGAAAATGTTTGTGGAATCGATCCAAATCTTGAGTTGGATAATAACGGAAAAGTAACTAAAGCTCCTGAAATGGATCGTCGAATCGAGATATATAACAAATTTTATGAGGGATATGGAGAAATCCTCGTTCAAATGAACGTTGAAGATACCAGATTTGGAGTAGCTGAATATGTATTATCTAAACATGGGCTTGATACTATCGAACTAAAGTGGGGACAAGGAGCCAAATGTATTGGTGGAGAGATTAAGGTCAAAACTTTAAAAAGAGCTGTACAGCTTAAAAAAAGGGGATATATTGTTTCTCCTGATCCTACTTTACATGAAAACCAGTTAGCTTACCAAGACGGAGCTATCAAAGAGTTCGAAAGACATTCAAGATTAGGCTTTGTAACAAAAGAAGGATTCTTAGAAGAAGTTGATCGTCTACGTGATTTAGGATTTAAAAGGATTACACTAAAAACAGGAGCTTATTCAGCATTGGAGTTAGCAATGGCACTAAGATATGGAGCTGAAGCCAAATTGGATCTTCTTACAATTGATGGAGCACCTGGCGGAACTGGAATGAGTCCATGGCCGATGATGAACGAATGGGGAATCCCAACGTTCTATCTCCAATCATTAATGTATCAATATTGTGAAAAACTTTCTGCAAGAGGAATAAAGGTTCCCGATATAGCTATGGCTGGTGGTTTTTCCTCAGAAGATGGAGTTTTTAAAGCCATCGCAATGGGAAGCCCCTATGTAAAAGCAGTGTGTATGGGACGAGGCTTGATGATTCCTGGAATGGTTGGCAAAAACATAGCAAATTGGATAAAAAGTGGAAACTTACCTAAATCAGTCTCTAAATATGGAAGCACTGTTCAGGAAATATTTGTTGCTTATGAAGAGATAAAAGAAAAATATGGTGCAAAAATAAATGAAATACCTTTGGGAGCAATAGGTATCTACACTTATTGTCAGAAATTCAAGGTTGGCTTACAACAATTAATGGCTGGAAGCAGAAATTTCAAAATATCAGAAATGTCACGAAAAGATGTTATGGCCTTAACAGAAGAGGCGGCAAAGATTTCAGGAATAGCTTATGTAATGGAAGCATATAATGAAGAAGCACAAAAAGTCTTAGAGGAATAAATTAAAACCATTAATCAGTTGATAAAACTATGAAAAACCCCAAGATTCTAAATAAATAGAACTGGGCATATTCAATATTTTTTTTAACCATTAAATCGTTAATTCTTTTTTTTATTTTAATAATAATGTAATAAGAAGTTTTTTAAACAGAATTTATTTCAATATAAGCAAGAGACGAAGGCTCAACAATGTTAAAAAGTATTAACTTATCGTACAAAAAACTTTTGAACAAAACAAAAGATCTAATCATTTTACAAACTGTACAATCTATAATCCAATGGGACATGGAAACAATGATGCCCCCTAAAGCCGTTGAGCAACGCAGTTATCAACTTGCTCTTTTAAGTAGAATGGAGCATAAAATAAGTACTTCTCCAGAAATGGGCAGACTTATTAACGAAATAAAATCGAATGCTAATTATGAAATACTTGATCAAATCAAAAAAAGAAATTTTCAATTAATAAAAAAAAATTATGAAGAACAAACACAACTACCTGAAAACTTAGTGTCCGAAACAACTAGACAACAGGTTCTAACAGTAAACAGTTGGAAAAAAGCAAAAGCATCAAAAGATTATAGTAGACTTAAACCTGATCTGGATAAACTTATTGATCTAAATAAAAAAGTAGCAGAAATATTAATGAAAGTGAAAAAAACAAGCACCCCCTATAACGCATTAATAGACAATTATGAACCGAAAACAAATACTCAGACTATAAGCAAAGTTTTTGCACAACTTCAGAGTGGAATTAAAAAGTTACTGATCAAAATACAAGATTGTCCTGGATATAAAAATAAGCAAATAAGCAAAATCCAAATACCTGTAGAAAAACAAAGAAAAATAGCGCAGTTAATTGCAAAATCTCTTGGCTATGATGTTGTTTCAACAAATTCGGGAGGAAGAATTGATGAAACAGAACATCCCTTCACAACAGGTTATTACGATGATGTTCGAATAACTACACACTTCCATCCTAACAATTACATTAGTGCAATTCTTTCAGTACTTCACGAAACTGGCCATGCCTTATATGAACAAAATATAAACCAAGAATGGAAATATCAACCTATAGGATCAATAAGTTCTTATGGATTTCACGAATCACAATCGCGATTATATGAAAACATCATTGGCCGTTCGCAAGAATTCTGGAATCATTTGTTACCCAGACTAAAAAAGATCACATCACCTCTATTAGATGATTTAAGTCTAGATCAATTCTTGATTTTAATTAACCAAGTTAAGCCTTCAAAAATACGTATAGAAGCAGACGAAGTTACATATAATTTACATATTATTATTCGATATCAAATCGAGAAAGCTCTTTTCGAAAATGAGATAGATGTTAGCGAGTTGCCTGAAGTTTGGAATCAAAAATATGAAGATCTTCTTGGATTAAAAATTGAAAATGACTCGGAAGGAATTATGCAAGACACTCATTGGGCAAGTGGATATTATGGTTATTTTCCTTCTTATGCAATAGGTAACGTATATAGTGGCCAAATTTTTCAAGCTCTTAACTTAAACGTGGGTAAAGTTAAAGCGCAAATTAAAGAGGGGAAATTAAAAGAAGTTAATTTGTGGCTTAAACAGAATGTTCATTATTTTGGGAGTTTGTATGAGCCAAATGAATTAATAGAAAAAATAAGTGGAGAAAAAATAAATGCTCAACCATATATTAAATATCTTCAAGAAAAATATAAAAAACTTTATTGTTTTTGAGCTTGTTTGATTTGAAATATTCCATTGTAAATATAGATAATGAGAAAAATTAAAAGACCACCTAATATTAAGTAAACCCCAATCCAACCTAAAACAGCATTATAGAAAGAAGCGCCGTACAAAAAAAGAATAATTCCAATTAGAAGAGAACATAAGAAAAACAGATTTTTTGAAAACATTTAGCAACTACCTCATAATTTACTATTCATTCATAAAAGATTAAAAAATAAAAAGATTGTTTTTTAATTCATTAACAGAAATAAAGAAGAAATAGTAGTTTTACTCAAAATCACTAACACTACATGTTAAACAATAAGTATTGACTTTTACAACAAAAAACTAACTTCTTTCCGACAATTTTATATATTACAGGCATTACTTTGAGCTTAGAGGTAACATTTAATGTCGGACATAGATACTAAAAAACCTGAAAATAAGGGAGAATTGCTTGAAATTTTATTGCGAGCTGCGAAAAGAGATGCTCAATTCAACACTAGCAAGAGAGGGAAACCATCTAAACCGACAATATCTGGAACTGCAAAGAACCTTGGAATCCATAGAGATACATTATATACATGGATGAAAGAGTTCAATGTCGATTTCAAAGAAGTATTAAACGACATAAAAATATCATATTTAGAAAAAAATGTCGGAAATAATGAAAAAACATATTTAATAGGAGAAGCGCTCCTTGGCAATGGAAATGAATTGGCTCATGTTGACCTTTTAATAGGCGATAAAGATGGTCCAGTAGGAAAAGCTTTTGCGAATGGTTTTTCTAACCTATCAGCTGGACACACTCCACTATTGGCAGTAATAAGACCAAACCTTCCATCCAAACCACATACACTTCTTGTACCAAAAGTTACCGTAAAGAACATGAAAGATGCAGGAAAAATTTTTGGCCCAGCCCAAGCAGCAGTTGCTAAGGCTGTAGCTGATTCAGTTGAGGAGGGAATAATTCCTAATGATAAATTGGACGAATGGGTAATTGTTTGTAGTGTATTTATTCATCCTCAAGCAATTGATTATCATAGAATATACCAATATAATTATAGTGCAACAAGATTAGCCCTTCAAAGAGCACTGAAAAAATATCCGTCCCTTGAAAAAATGCTTTATGATAAAGATCGTGCTCAACATCCAATAATGGGTTTCAAAGTTCCACGTTTATGGAGACCACCATACTTACAAATTTCGCTTGATGCTCCTAACTTAGAAAAAGCCAAACAAGTGCTTTCCCAGATCCCTGGGAGTGACAGAATCATTATTGAAGTGGGTACACCATTAATCAAAAGATATGGAACAAGAGTAATTAGTGAATTAAGAAAAATCTCAAAAGACGCTTTTATGATTGCCGATCTCAAGACATTAGATGTGGGTAGAGTTGAAGTGGATATAGCGTACGAAGAAACAGCTGATGCTGTAGTCGCTGCAGGATTGGCACCACCTGAAACACTCGACGCATTTGTAATTGAAGCAAAAAGGCTCGGAATTTATGGTGCTGTTGATATGCTAAACGTAGAAGATCCACTAGGAAAACTGAAAAAAATGAAAAAATTCCCCGATATAATAATATTACATCGAGGAATAGATCAAGAAACTGGAAGAACCCATGGATTAGAGATAATAAAGGAACTACGACAAACATTTGATAATAAAAAATTCCTTATAGCTGTTGCAGGAGGAATACTACCAGAAACTGCCAAAGAAGCACTACATAAGGGAGCAGATATTATAATCGTTGGAAGATATGTAACCCAATCAAAAGACACTGAACGTGCAATCAGAAACTTTTTGGAATTAACACCATTGATGCGCCAAGATATTGATCATTTCAGAGTTCATGTGGAATAAATAGAGGCACCAAAAAATTCAAAGAGGAAATAAAAAGAAAAATATCTCCTATAAAATTACATTAAACTGAAAAAAAAGGTTTTGTAAATAATAAAAATATTAGAAGATGTTAAAGTCCTCATAAATCCTTAATAGAGAGAGACTCAACATCTTATTTCGCTGAAAGGTTGAAAGCACATGGCTAAATTCAAAGTAATAATTTCCAATCCACAAGATGGAACTTGTAAAGTTGTGGAATTGGAAGAATCACGTGCAGCACCTCTAATTGGTAGAAGAATAGGGGACACGTTTGATGGTACAGTTGTTGATATGCCAGCATACAAATTACAGATTAGAGGAGGCTCTGACTCTGATGGCGTTCCTATGAGACCAAATGTTCATGGTGGAGGTCGGAGAAAAATCATCTTAAGTGGAGGAGTAGGATTCGCTCCTAAAAACAAAGGAGAAAGAAGACGCAAAACTGTACGCGGAGACATAATAACTGAGGAAATTACCCAAATCAACACAAAAATTGTTGAGGAACCGAAGAAAACTGTTGCAAGCAAAACAAAGTAAGTTAACAGAGAACATTTAAAATTAATCAGTTACTTAAAACTTATTAAGTTCTAAGATTTATCCTTCATTATTTCATTAATACTTGCGGACAAGAACATTATGAGTAAAAAAAAGGAAGCCCCACATAGACAACCAGAAGTGAATATTGGAACTATTGGACATGTAGATCATGGAAAAACTACGCTAGTACAGGGATTAACTGGTGTTTGGGCGTCCAGACATAGTGAAGAACTCAAAAGAGGAATCACTATAAGATTGGGTTACGCTGACATGGCTATTTATAAGTGTCCAAAATGTGAGCCACCAAAGAATTATACAATAAAAAATATTTGTCCTATTTGTAATTCAGAGGCAATATTTGTTCGATCAATTAGTTTTGTTGATGCTCCTGGACATGAAGCATTAATGGCAACAATGCTCGCGGGAGCTGCGATAATGGATGGAGCTATTCTTGTAATAGCTGCTGATGAACCATGTCCTCAACCACAAACACGAGAACATCTAGCAGCAGCTGAAGTAAGTGGAATAAAGAACATAATAATAGTTCAAAATAAAATCGATATTGTTGACCAAAGAAGAGCTTATAGAAGTTATGAAGAAATCAAGTCTTTCATCAAAGGAACAGTAGCTGAAAAAGCACCGATAATTCCCATTTCAGCTCAACGAGAAGTAAATTTAGATATACTTCTAAACGCTATGGAGGAAAAGATTCCTACACCTGAAAGAGACCCAACAAAACCACCAATTATGCATATTATTAGATCATTTGATATCAACAAACCTGGAACTCTAATTGAAGAGTTGGATGGTGGAATTATAGGGGGAACCATTGCACAAGGGAAACTCAAAGTTGGGGAAAAGATTGAAATTTGCCCAGGAATTAGAGTGGAAAAAGAAGGAAAAACAGTATACGCTCCGTTAATTAGTCAAATTGTAAGTTTACAAGCTGGAGATATAAGCGTAAAAGAAGCAACATGTGGAGGATTGATTGGTATGGGAACATTGTTGGATCCATCCTATTCAAAGGCCGATGGTTTAAGTGGAAACATCGCGGGTAAAACCGGATTACTCCCTCCATTAATGGCGGAGCTTTCCTTGGAAACACATATGTTGGAAAGAGCTGTTGGCACAAAAGAACAAATGAAAATAAAAAACATAACACCAAATGAAACGTTACTTCTCCATGTTGGATCGGCTGTAAATTTAGGAAAAGTTATTGCAACAAAACCAAACAAAGTAAAAGTAAAATTAACTCGACCAATCTGCGCCATAACGGGATCTAGAGTTGCCATAAGTAGGAAAATAACTGCACGATGGAGACTTATCGGGTACGGATTAATATTAGCTGAAAAAAAGATATAATAAAAATATCCCAATGAAAGATTATATTTTCAATAAAGTATTCACTTTTTTCCCATAAAAAACACACATGCTCAAAAGAGAAGCGGATATCATGGATAATTGTTTCAACTAACAAGAAAATACTTGGTTATGAACAAGGTTTACCTTCGACGAATTTTGCATCAATTATACTAGTTTTTTTCTCAAGGTCTCGAATAATAATTACTTTTTCAGTTTCAATAAAGTCAACATCATGGTACATAACCCCAATGGGCAGTAGTATAATTAGAAGAGGTAATTCACCTTAAGATTTTTTTTAAATAATACAAATGCAACACAGTATATCTCCCATAACAAATAACAAAAACCACCTTAATGATAAAAAAAAGTGGTTGATATTAAACCAATTGTCAAGTGTATAATAAACGATAATTTGAAGGTAACCAATATAGATATTTTGAAAAGGTAACCTGTAAAAGATGCTCGCAATATAGGACTCTATAATAAAAGAACTTAAAATATTTGCAGATAAAACATCGAACAATAGAAGCAATATAAAATATAAAGATTTGGAGGCAATAAAAATAGCATTAACATCAGTAAAAAAAAAGCCGGTAAAAATAATTTTAGATTCCAACGCTTTTTTTGTACCCATATATTTTAAGATAGATATTTTTAGAGAAATAAAACAGTTATTAAATAGAAATATTGAATTGATTTTAATTTCTCCTATTAAACAAGAACTAGAATTACTTATTGAAAAGAAAAAGAATAAAAAAGCTATATTTGCTTTACAGCTTGCTTTAAAATGTAAATATATTGAATTAGATGTAGCTAAAGATTCGTTGATAGATGATATAATTGTCGAAAAAGCTAATGAGTGGAAAGCAGTAGTTTTTACCAATGATAGAATGCTAAAAAAGAGGCTAAGAAATATAAGTGTGCCAGTTGTTTATGTGAGACAAAAATCTTTTCTTGAGATAGATGGAATGATATAATTCGATGTTTAAACTAATATCCATGCAGGACACTATCCGCATTCCTCCCGAAACCTTTGGATCACCTCTTGAAAAAGTGGGGTGTGACCAAGTGAAAAGGAAATATGAAGGGATAGTTGATGATGAGTTAGGGTATGTAATAGCGGCTACCGATGTAGAGGTAAGTCCTACAGGAAAAATTATCCCAGGTGATGGAGCTACTTATCACAAAGTAATGTTTTCTTTGTTAACATTTTACCCTGTTATTCAAGAGATTGTTGAAGGAGACGTTGTAGAAATAGCTGATTTTGGAGCTTTTGTAAGAATAGGCCCAGTTGATGCACTATTACATGTTTCCCAATTAATAGATGATTACATGTCTTATGATGAAAAACAAGGAGTATTACTAGGTAAAGAAACAAAAAGAAAGTTATCTAGTGGAGACAAAGTTAGGGTTAGAATAACAGCAGTTTCTTTAGGTAGAGCAGGAAGTTCTGGGAAAATAGGTGTTACAGCTAGACAACCAGGTTTAGGAAAGTTAGAATGGATAAAAATAGATACAGAAAAGACAGAAGAAAAAGATAAGAAAGATAAAAAGGTTAAGAAGGAATCTAAATGAGAGAAAAAGCATGTACTAACTGTCATTTTATCACAAAAGAAAATTTTTGCGCAAAATGTAAATCAACAAATTTAAGCGAAGATTTCAGCGGCATAGTCGTAATGTTTGATCCAGAAAATTCAGCTATTGCAAAAACAATGAAAATTAAAAAGAAAGGTCGTTATGCCTTAAAAGTTAGATAATAAACTATTTCTAAATCTCTGTTTTTAAGAGGTGTAAACAGAAAAAAAGTGGTTTAGATAAGGTTGAATAAAATGAAGGTTATCTATCAATTAAATGCTAAATTGCGAAGAAAACTTCATACACCTTTTGGTATTTTAGTAAAAGGTTTTTTGCCAGATAATAAAGATGAGATTGATAAAATTTTAGAAATACAAAAATCGCCAATATTAATTTCTGTGGGTGATAAAGTCTCAAGGGATTTATTTACAAATAAATTTAATCTTAAACTAATCATTATTGACAATAAATGCATGAGGAAAAGAATAAAACCAAAAAAATTTTTTGTTGAAAAAATTTTTAGTGCAAAAAATCCTCCTGGAACAATAACAGATCAAGCGATAAAAGCAATTATTGATGCGTTAGAAAGCTCTAAAAGAGCCCAAATAGTGATAGATGGTGAAGAAGATTTACTCACTTTAATAGCCATTTTATACGCTCCAAAAAATGCTTTTGTCATTTATGGACAACCAAATGAGGGTATTGTTTTAATCAAAGTTTCAGAAAAAAGGAAAGAAGATGTAAAAAAGATACTCAAAGAGATGAAACCTTTTAGAAAAGCTAAATAATAAGAAGTTATATGAAAACAACACTCTAGATAAGTGATAGCAACATGGAAATTAAATTTGTATCAGTGAAAAAAAATCCGCTCTTAAATCGTAAAGAAGTAGATTTTTTGATAGAACAATATTCAAAAACAACACCATCACGATTAGAAATCAAAAGAAAAATTGCGGTAGAATTGAAGAGCCCAGAAGAAACTGTTTTTGTGAAAAAAATGCAAACGCTCACAGGTTCGAACATAACAGTTGGTATTGCTAACATTTATGATAATACTAAACATGCAGATTTGATAGAAGCTAAACATATTAAGAAAAGAAACATTGTTGAAGAAAAGAAAAAAGAAGAGGCTAAAGAGTAATGGCCGAAAAAAACAAGAACCAAAGTGAAAAAACTTCAAATAAGAAAAAGCAGAAAGGCGTCTCTAAATTATATAAAATTGAAAATGACAAAATTTCAAGACTTCGCCCAACATGTGAGAGATGTGGTTCTGGATATTTTATGGCTAGTCACAAGGACAGATTTACTTGCGGACACTGTGGTTTTACAAGATATAAACAGGTTAAGTAATAAGTAGTTTTAAATGTTAACGAGCGAGTATTTTTATGATATAAATGCTCAAAGTTAATGTAGCTATAACCAATATTTCAGCAGAACGTTTTTGGGATTTGCAAAAAGCAATTCCGCCTATTCAAATTGGTACGAACATAAATGTAATAAGCATTGAAAAAAATAAAAAGGGTGTTTTGATAGTTCCTTTTGTTTTGTCAATTAATTATAATCCATCTATTGCGCAAATAAATCTTAAGGGGAGCGCATATGTTGTGGGCGAACCTAAAGAGATAGAAAAAGTACTAAAGGATCATGAAAAAAAACAACCACCCCCTCCGTTGATAGTTCAATCGATAGCTAACTTTGCATTTATTGAATCAGTGTTAATTTCAAGAACATTAAACATTCCACCGCCTGTTCCATTGCCCAAAATACCAGATGCTAGAAATAGAAGTAAAAAACACGGAGAAAGAGAATATACTGCGTAAAAAAAGAAGATTATTAGTTTATTTCAATGGCACATACATTGATGATCTTGAGGCACCTATTCCAGGAGTTCCATGTCTAACTGGTTTGTTAGTTATACCGAACTCACCTAAATAATGGCCGATCATTGCTGGTTTGATTTCTACTGGAATAAACTCTTTTCCATTATGCACAGAAACTGTTACTCCAACCATTTCTGGAAGAATAATAACATCCCGAACATGTGTTTTTACTGCAACGTTTTTTCCTTTCTTCTGAATTTCTTTAGCTTCACGAATTTTTTCAAGGAGAATCCGTTGTTCAGGAGTCAAACCTCTTTGAAGACTTCGTCTCTGTCTTGAAGGAAGTAAATTAATGAACTCATCCATAGATAAGCTCATCAAACTGTCAAGAGAATGACCACGATAAATGAATTCTTTTGGCATTTTTTTAAATCAACCTCACAGGTAAATATTATATGCTATAAACTTTCTGCTACCTCAATCGCCTTTTCTTTTTCTGTCCAGGGCTTCTAGCTCCGATTAATCCAACTTTTTGTCCAGGTGGTGCACCATGTGAAACTGTTGTTACTTTCCTAGCACTTTTTGCACTACTACCATAGGGATGGACAGCAGCGATCATTGCTCTTCCGCGAGTTCTTGGATATTTATGACCTTTAGCTTTCATCATATGATGTTTTGCTCCTGCTTTAAGGAAGGGTTTTTCTGTACGACCTGATCCAGAAATTACTCCGATAGTCGCCATACAAAAATTATTAAGATATCTTGTACGACCTGATGGTAATTTAATTAAGGTTCCTTGAGGTGTATGTCCGACTACTGTTGCATATGCTCCAGAAGATTTTGCCATCTTTCCTCCATCACCGGGTCTAAGTTCTAGACTACAAACGATTGTTCCTTCTGGAACTTTACCTAACGGGAGAATATTACCGATCTCCGGAGAGGCCATTCCACCTATGCTGATCTGTTGGCCTTTAAAAAGACCTTCAGGAGTTACTGTGTAGCAAGATTCACCGTTAACAAATTTTACTAATGCTAAAGGAGAGCCCCGCCCAGGATCATGAACGAGATCAACCACTACGCCATCTAGTGAAACCTCAAAAAACTCTTTGGGAACGATTTTTGGAGGATATTTTGCGGGAGCAACTCTTTTGTGAGTTGATGCACGATAAGTTGAGCCTCCACGACCTCTTCTTTGAACACGAATTCTTTTACCCATATATTATTCCTCATTAAGATTATAAAAGTCCAAGTTTGATTGCTACGTCTGAAGCTTTATATTCTGGTTTAAGTCTAACAAACGCTTTTTTTTCACCTTGAGGAGTTATTAACAAAGTTACTCTGTGAACTTTCACTTCATATAACTCTTCAACAGCTCTTTTCACATCTTTTTTATGTGCTTTAAGATTGACAATAAAAATTAGTTTATTTTCTTTTTCCACCATAAGACTTGCAGATTCAGTCATCAGGGGACAATATATCACGTCCATAGAGTTCATTTTAATCTTGATCTCCAGTGTGAAGATTATCTAATTGTTTGATTGCACTAATAGACCACAAAGTTAACCTGCCTGGATTGGTACCTGGTGCTAGCATTTCAGTATTAAGGTCATTTACTTCTACTACGTCAACGCCAGGAAGATTGCTTGCTGCTTTAGAAATACCCTTATTCTTTCCAACAACTATTAGAGGCCCTACGGCAATCTTCATTTTTCTGCCTCTACGTTTTCCTTTACCAGCGCGTATCTTTCTACTGTTTTTTACCCTATCAAGGTCAGCTATCAAACCTAGATTTGTAAGTGTAGTTTCTACCTCACTAGTTTTAGAGAGTTCTTCAATTGAGTCAATAATTATAATTGGAATTTGTGGTACATTTTCAATTTTATGACCACGAGAAGACACAACCTCTTTTGATGCTGTTGCTGCAATAGCTGAAGATAAGGCAAGTCGTGCTTCTTTCTTTGGAATATTTTTTATAATCTTTTTTTCTGCTTTTGGAGGATGTGGTTGCCTTCCACCAACTGTACTTGGGGCAAAACCGGCTCTTCCACCACCGCTTTTAGTACGAGGTATTCTTGAAATACCCATACCAGTACCACGAGATTCAGCACTAGTCTTTTTACCAGCCATTGGATCGCGTCCTTGTGGTTGAATTCTAGTTGATTGAATTGCTAAAACGGCCCTTTTTATAACATCAGGTCTCAGAGAGGTACTAAATACTGCAGGGAGAGTTGTTTTACTTTCAGGAGTTCCCTCAAGGTTGAAAATATTTACGGTTTTTTTTGTACTAGACATGATGTTTTTACTCCACTATTTTCCTTGTGGTGATTCAAGCGAAATGTATGTTATTTGAGGAGGAGCTTTATGAATTTCAGTTGGTGGACGTGCTGGTTGACGCAAACGTATTACTCTTTTTTTGGTGCCCGCAATACTTCCACGTATTATAATATATGATCCTTTTACAGGACCATATCGAATATAGCCCCCTTTTACAGTCACATCTTTACCGTCTTTGCCTATTTTGAAGATTCGTTTATTATATTCTGTTCTTTGATGATATCCCATTTGTCCTGCTCGAGGAACAGAATATCTAACGTGTGAAGGACTCCATGGACCAAGAGTTGCAACTCCACGTTTTGTGCCTCTTGCTTTATGCTGAAGAATAGCTACACCCCATCTTTTGACGGGACCTTGAAAACCTTTGCCAGTCGTAATAGCAGCTATATCGAGATATTGTCCTTCTTTAAAGACTTCTTCTATGGTAACGGTCTTCCCAAGCAGCTGTTTAGCATACTCAAGTTGTTCTGGGATTGTGCCACCACCAATTTCTACTTCATGAATATTTGGTTTTTTCTTTGAAACATTCGTTAGTTTAGGTTGGGTTGTAACCATAACCCGAATATTTGTTACTTTTTCAAGATTATCTTCAATTTTTTTCAGATATTCTTCATAATTATTTTTCTTTGCAATTGTTAAGATTCTATTGAAATCTATTGGAGGATCTTTCATCCAAACCTCACCATAGTTTTCAAGACCATAAGGAGTTTTTCTATAAGCACGAATACAACAAACGAGTATAGGAGGAGTTTCGAGAATTGTCGCTGCTAACATAACTTCTTTCCCAAAATTTGGACTGCGTTTCCTGTCTTCTATCGTATAAACATATGTCATACCTGCTTTGTAGCCTGTAAAACCTAATAGAACAGGCGATTTTGAAGTGGTCTTTGGCCAATATCTAATTCTAGCCACTGATTTCTTAGCGTGTTTCCTAGGCAAATAAGCAAGTGACCCATGTTTAGGAGCATGTTGTCTTCCCATTGTACTTCCACTTCGCGTCTTTTAGCAATAACAACTTAGGGTAATAAACGTTACCGTAATTTTTTTTATCTAGCGAGCTAAGAAGGGGCTGTTATAACAAACAAAAGACAAAAAAAGCATAAAAAATGTGAATTATTTATTGAAGTAATCATTGCTTCCCAGTATTAATTAAATAAAAAAACTGTAGAATTGATACGCATTCTACTTTTGAGGTTTTATTAGTATATTTACTCTGAAGGCTTTGTCTCTTCCATCTCACTTGTGATCTCTTCGATCGGTTTAGGAGGTGGCGTAGTAGCCATTGTCCAACCAATCCAAGCGCCTATAAATAGAACTGCAACGAATGCAATGAATACCGGTATGGCAACTATCCAGAATTTCACATCTTCTACAGTGGTAGTTATTCCAATGTAATCAGCACAATCGACAAATAAGGTTGGAACGAACAAAGTCGCTATATATCCTACAGCGATAAGTAAGCATACAATAAATATTGCTCCACCAATTGCTTGATCTTTACTCATAATGATTCACTACTTTATAAGCCAAGTACAACTTTTAGCCATTTAAAGTTTACCATAAACTCCGATATATTTTCTGGAATTAAATGGTTCCCATTTCCCAAGTTGCTAAATATTTTCTCTGCTCATCAGTAAGTTCATCTATACTTATACCCATGGCTCTAAGTTTTAGTTTAGCAACTGTCTCATCAATTTCTTTAGGAACATCGTAAACTCTTGGAGACATATCTGATGTTTTTGCTAAATATTCACCGCATAATGCTTGATCTGCAAATGACATATCCATTACTTCAGAAGGATGACCTTCAGCAGCAGATAAATTAACAAGTCTTCCTTCCGCAAGAAGGTATATTTTTTTATTGTTTTCAAGAGTATATTCTTCCAAATTTTGGCGCATTGTTCTTTTATTTTTTGAAAGTAATTCTAAGTCTTTTATATTAATTTCTACGTTAAAATGACCACTGTTGGCAATTATTGCTCCATCTTTCATTTTTTCCATGTGTTCTTTACGTATAACACTAATATCCCCTGTTGCTGTTACAAAAATATCTCCTTGTGGAGCTGCTTCAATTAAGGGCATAACACGAAAACCGTTCATTGATGCTTCAAGTGCTTTAAGTGGATTTATTTCTGTAACTATTACTTTTGCTCCCAATCCATGAGCCCGCATGGCTATACCTCTTGAACACCAACCGTATCCACAAACTACGAAAGTCTTTCCCGCGATTAGAGTGTTTGTAGCCCTTAAGATTCCATCAATAGTACTTTGACCGGTTCCATATCTATTATCAAAAAGGTGTTTTGTATCTGCATCATTCACTGCAATTATTGGATATTTTAAACTACCAGATTTTTCCATTGCTTTTAATCGGATTACTCCAGTAGTTGTTTCTTCGGTTCCACCTTTAACGTTCTTTAGATCGTCTTTTCTTTTTCCATGTAACATACCCACAAGATCTGCGCCGTCGTCGAGTGTTATTTCAGGCTTATGATCCAATACTTTTCCGAGACACCAATAATATTCGTCTGTAGATTGACCGCGCTGCGCATAGACGTTTGCTCCTTTTTCCACTAGTGCAGCTGCAACGTCATCTTGCGTAGATAATGGATTAGAACCACAAATAGCTACTTCAGCACCACCTGCAAGTAATGTCTCAACCAACACTGCAGTTTCTTTGGTTACATGCAAACAAGCGCCTAAAACTAAGCCTTCAAAAGGTTTTTCTTTTTTAAATCTAGATTTAATTTGATTTAATACGGGCATATGTTTAGAACCCCATTCTATTTGCAGATGGCCTTTTGAAGCCAAAGTTATATCTTTAATTTTTGATGAAACCAAGGTTATCACTTTTTTTCAAATATTAGCACTCACTTACTTTAGTTTTACTTATTCTAAAGTCAACTATTAATATAGTTTATAAAAGTATAATGTTAAAATAATTTTTTTCACATAAACCATTTCGGATATATTCCGATTTTGGACTTAAAGATTAAATATGTATTTTAGATACAATTATTTGAGGTTATAGCGAGTGAATATTGAGAATACAATAGAGTTGAAGGAAACATTGAAAACAGTTGGTTATTCTAGAAAAGCAGTACTCGAAATTATAGCGTGGTATGCCCCAAATATTACAGCTAATTAGATATTATCAAAAAAAAATAAATTGTTATTTTTTATCATTTAATCTAAAAGAACTCTTTTGTTTCAGCAATTAGTGTATTGTCTTTTTGATAAATTATTTAAATAGTTACAGAGAAAAAAAGGCATAGTATTCAATTTTAAAAAAACGTTTTTACTGTTATATTTTATGTATATAATCGAGAACTGCATGAGCTTGATTATCTGATATTTTATTAGAGTCAGCCAGAACTTTGACTATTTCAGAGATTTTAGCTAGAGAATGTACAACATACCCGTTTTGTTCCAGTTTTTCTTTTCCACCTTGTTCTCTATCCACCACTACAAGCAAATGTTTTACATAAGCACCTTGGTTTTTTAATGGTTTTATTCCCTCTACTTTGGATAACCCTTCACTAACTACATCATCAAAAAATAAAACATGATCATTTTTTACTACTGGTGCTCCAACAACTCTTCCTTTTGCACCATAATTTTTTTCACTCTTTCGAATTATAATACAGGGTAAATTCAGCAAGGTTGCAATACTGGGTGCTATAAGGGCTCCTTTAAGTGCAATTGAGGCTATTTTGTCTATTTTTTCATTTTTCATTATTTGTTGAATTAAATCTGCTGCTGCTTTTGCTATAGTTGATAAATCTGTGGGTGAAGAAAGCAATCTCGTGAGATCGATATAATAAGGACTTAGGGCGCCTGATTTAATTTTAAATGTGCCAAATCTTAAGCAATCAGCGTTAAAAAGAGAATCAGCAATTCTATTAACTTTTATAGACATTTATAGATCCCTAAGGAGAATTTATGTTTTCGAATTTAACCTTTTGTCCTAAAAAAAAATTTAATTTTCAAAAAATATTTTTTTATCAAAGAAAGAGCATCTAACTTTAATTCTTAGCAGGACTTGCAGGCTCTTTTTTTTAAAAAAGAAGTTATCAAAACAACAAAAAAATGTTATTCAGTAGGAATACAATTTTGTTCAGGAGCTGCTAGTTTTTTCAGATCTGCTACACCTTCTGAGTACCCTGATGCTATAAGGGTGTCTCCAAAAGTTATTCTTAGAGAAGGTTTCGGTCTTAAACTCCTGTTATTTCTTTTAATTGCTAAAATCCACATGCCTGTTTCTTCATGTACATTTGCTTCTTTCAGAGTTTTATTAAGCAGAGGGGAATTATCAGCCACACAAACTTGAATAACTGTTTCTTCAGCTTCGCGTATAGCTAGTTTTAATACTGGATGTGGTTCAATGCCTCGTAAAACTACTTCAGCCATTTCTGCTGCAGCATCAGCTATTTTTTCTGTAGCTACTCCTAATCTGATTAAACCTAAAATACCTGAAGCATCTACATTCTTGAAGCCACTGGTTAATGCAAGAAGTTCAAATTTAGTGTGCAAGTCATCCATATGTTCTTCTAAACGTTCTACTTCTTGAGCAAGTTCTGAACTGTTTAACATTAATGAGGAATAGGCTAAATCAATCATTAATTCAGATGTGTTTTTTAATTCTACAAACCGTTTTACAATCTCTTCGAATACTTCTTGGTTTTTTGTCATCAGAATCAATACTCCAATTTTTTGAGTTTGCCTTCTGCCAAGTCTTTAAATTCTTTAATTCCCATAGGGGCGCCTCTAGTTATTAGAATATCTCCAAGAAAAACTAGTTCTGTTTCAACAGGATCTATTATCCAATCTCTATTGCGACGTATTGCAATTATATCTATTCCCATTCTAGCAGCTAGATCAAGTTCTAGAATCTTTTTTCCAATTAGTATAGAGTCCTTTTTTATAGTTGCTTTCATTAGACGTTCTTCAACTTTTTCAAAGATCTCACCAATAATCGGATGAATTCCAATATTACGTGTGACGATTGCAGCAATGTCAGCTGCAGCATCAGAGATTTTATCAGCAGCGGCAGCTACTGTGGAAACCCCTATTAAAGTTTCAGCATCTTTTGCATCTCTGGCGGCAATCATAATCTCCATATCTAAAAGATAAGTTAGTGTATCAATTCGAGTTTCCAACTCAAGAACATCTTCAGCTAGTTCTTTATCGTTGAATAAAGCAGCAGAATATGCCAAATCAATCATGAGCTCAGAAAGATTTTTCAATTCCAATAAAAGCTCACTGACAGGTATAGGTTTGTATTCTATCTTTTCAAACTGAGGCATACGTTGAAATGCTCTCCGAAGGTAGTATTGATTATGCAGATATTTTAATATGTCCTTAGCTTAGTCCTATCAAAATCAGAGAAGCCAACAGGGCAATTGAAGTAACGAGATCCGCAAAGGAGCTTACAACAGGAATAACAAAATTGTCTGGATCTAATCCTTTTTTAAAAGTTAATATGGAAATTGAAAAGGTTAAAAGAACTATTGCTAAAACTGCAAAGATATTAGTTAAAGATAGAACTAAAACAAAAGGGATTAAGGAAGAGAAGGAGAATAAACCGTTAAGTATCAAAGAAAGAAAAGCTAAGATAATAAACATAAAAAGTGATGCACCCCAAGCACTAAGAATACTGTTGATATGTCGTTTTATTGAAGAAAAAGATGGAGAAAGTAAACCTAAAGCAAGTTTTGTTGTTGCAGTGGATCCAACTACAGAGCCCACATTTCCAATCATACCAATCAACGCAGGATAAATTGTGTATATTTCTTTTCTATTTACGACAAAAGTACGTATTCCTAGAAGGACAGTACCTGTTATATTTACCATAAAAGCTACAAATATCATCGTAACTAAGGATTCTTTAATAGTTTTTACAAAATCTTTGTCATGGAAATTTTTCAAACCCACATAAATAGCAACAAAGATAGCAAAGGCACTTATTAGAAGAAGAAAAAAATTGCCTATATCACCATAAAAATACAAAGTTAAAACAAAAATATAACATGCAGTAATAAAAATATCAGAAACCGTAGACATTATCGGGTAGACAACAATATCAGGATCAGATCCTTTTTTGAATGATAGAAAAGCAATATTAATTGTGATAAAGGAAAGAAGCAAGCCCATAGACATTGTTGTCACAACAACTAGAATAATTCCCGGAAATTCTATAACTGTAAGGCCCCAAAATAATTGACCAAAAACAAGAGAGAATAAACTAATAGTCATACTAGTTACTAATGTTAAAACAATTAAAGCTGCAAGTAGTGTATAAAAAGTCTGAGTATTATTAAAAAACTTAGGACGCACAGTACCAAGATGTAAAGCTGTACTCAATCGTCCACTAAGAAGACCACCAGTAACACCTTTAGCGCTAATAAGGACAGGGTAAAGAGCAATTGTCCAAGGTGCAAGATCAAAGATTCCAAGGTAGGAGGCAACCATAAAACCAGCAAAGATTCCGCCTAGCCCAAAGAAATAGGCAAAAGAGGTTTCTTTTAGTAATCTAATAAAACTTTTTGATCCACCTACATTGGACAAGAAAAGTTCCCCCTTTTGTTAAAAATAAAAGGTAAGTATGTAACAAATTGAGTTTTTTTAAATAAGAAAAATAGAGTATTAGAAAGTACTGTTATTTGGTTAGTAAAAACTACTGCTAAAAGAAACTGAGCAAGAGCATAGTTTAAAGGGTAGTCTATGTTCAAATGGATCCACTTCCAGATTTTGACCATTTTCAGACATCCTCAAGCACCTTTTCTAGTTATTCAAAAAAGGGGTACTTCGCTTAAATATATTTCTAAAATGTAAAGCATTTAGTCTCAATTTTTTTTCAAAAAGTTATGGGTTATGACTTACTAGGTTTTTTAGGAGTATAGGCACACCAAGGATCTTCAGCCAGGTAATCTCCTTTCAATTCTGAGGGTTCATGTAAATCACCGCAATAACTGATGAAATCACTGGTAAGCCCATAAGCTCTTGCTCTACAACCTCCGCATAAAGAATTATATTCACAATAACCACATTTGCCTTTAAGAGATTTCAAATTCCTTAAAGACTTAAAGAAGTCAGAAGTAAACCAGATTTCTTTGAAAGATTTTTCTCTGATATTTCCGAGTTTTATAGGCAAATATGGACAAGGAGTTATTTCACCATCAGGATAAACACGACAATAGTATAAACCTGCGATACAGCCTCGAATCCATTGGCGCATATCTAAACCTTCATTGAAAGCAATTCGCATAAATTGAGGTGCACAAGAGGGTTTTACGTTTAGATTATGTTTTGATGTTTTAGCAAAGGTTGTTTTTAACATTGCCTCATATTTTGAGGGGGAAATATCGGTCATTTTTACACCTCTTCCAGTAGGTACTAAAAAGAAAAGATGAAAGTTTTCTACTCCTAAATCTTCAACGAGTGACATAATTTCGTCTATTTCTTCATAATTTTGTTGAGTAACAGTCGTATTTACTTGTACTAGTAAATTATTTTCTCGCAGAACTTTAATAGCGTTGACAGCTTTTTTCCAAGAACCAGTAACTCCACGAAATTGATCATGAAATTCAGGTTTACTTGAGTCTAGGCTAATTGAAACGGTAGTTAAACCCGCTTTTTTTAATTTATGTGCAACATCACTATCAATTAGACTACCATTACTTCCTAATCCCATTTTCAAACCTTTAGAGACACCATATTTGATAAGTTCGAAAACATCAGCACGTAAAAGAGGTTCACCACCACTGAGAATTAAAAGAGGTCTACTCACTTCAGATATCTGATCAATGAGGTTTTTTCCTTCAGAGGTAGTTAGTTCATTTATTAACTCTTTAGTAGTTGCATTTATGTAACAATGGGAACATTTCAGATTACATTTTCTTGTTATGTTCCAAGAAAGTACTAGAGGAATAAATTTTTGATTTTGATCAGCTGTAGGTGAATGTGCTAATTTTAAGTAAAAAGCACATTTACCATGAGTTGCCATTCTTTTAGGATGCCACAGAGTGAAAGGAAAAGGAAAAACTGTTTCTAACATTGCTTTTGCATGGGAAAAACAAAAATATTTACAGAAAAGAGCGGGCACCGAATTATCTAATTCAAGAGCATCAGAAATGTATTTATGGCTTCCAAAAATTGGACAATTTAAAAATTCCATCCAGCCATCTAATTGATCTATGTTCATTTTATATTTTATGTAATGATCACTTAACATGATTGTTCTGAGCTTTTCTCTACGTAAACCAGCTCTAAGAGTTACATCAAGAGCAATACTTACAGTTTCTTCGCCAAAAAGTTTCTGAACTTTTTTCATTGCCCTTTCCAGTTGAACAAGACCATGCTTTTTCGCAATTTCCGTTGATATAAATAGTCCTTTTATAGTTTCATATTCTTGTCGTAATCGCATCAAAATTATTTGGTAAGCCCATTCTTCAAACAATTTTTCAAAGTCTACTATTCCTTGTTTATCATGATTATTAAAAAAAGTTTCAATTTTTTTTGCTTTATCAAATAAACGATCAAAAAGTTTTAATTTTTCTGAAGAACCAAGGGGATCATCGAAAATAGGAGTTAAAGTACTAATATCTAAAGAAATAAAAGGAGCACTTAATTCAATTGCATCAGAAAGAAAAAGATCATAATATTTTTTTACAGCAACCTGATCAAAAAAAGACATATTAAATTCTTTAGTTAAGAGTGTGGTTTCCATCTCCATTTTTGAAACCATTGCCATGTGATATAAAAGGGAGCCAATTAAACCAGGATCACTATTTTTTCCTTTGTTAGATCCGGAGATTACCTCAGAAAAAAGAGAGTGAACACTATCAAAATTGTTTTCAGTAAACGCACTCTTGATTTTATTTATTTTAAGACGCTTTTCGTCAAGAAGTATTGCCCATTTATGACAATGCTTCCTATCAAAAGTTGTTAACTTAATCACCAACCATTCATTAAGACCTAAATAAAGAAGTAAAAAAGGTAACGGTCAAAGTTTAAGAAAAAGATTCTTTGATTAGAAGCAAAAAACAATAATAGAGATCAAATAATTAAAAACAAGAGAAAAAAAAATAAAAAGAAGGGAAAAAAATGATTGATGATTTAATTTATGCATTAATTGGTTTTGCAATAATGTTTGGCATATTGACTGGAATAGGAATTAATGAGCCAAGAGGAACCAGTATCAAAACATGGTGTTATGGTTATTTAGCAATAGCAATTACTTTTGATGCTATTGTAATATTTGCATTAATTACAGGGTATACTCAATTAACTGGTTTTTTGCTAGGTCTATCTGCAGGAGCAGCTACGGGATTAGGGATTCATGTCGCTCATCATATATCCGAAGAAGAGCAGAATGGAGAAACAGATACCACTAAACCGAAAAAAACTATGTTTGGTTTTTAGATCCAGAAAAAGCGCCGGGGAAGGGATTCGAACCCCTGCGAGCAAATAGCCCACTGGCTTTCTTGTATTATTGGCCCTATTATGCACTAATGGGATTTCGAGGCCAGCGCGATAACCACTCCGCCACCCCGGCTCACTAAGAGAGTTTACAACATGATCTAAAAGAGTTTTCATTAACAGAAATAAACAAAGTAATCAAACAACCAAATCGGCTAAATCTACGCAATTTTCATATGTTTGTCTCATAAAAGAAATAGTTGCTAAGATCTGAAGAAGAACTGCAACAGGATTTTTTTTTGAGGCGTTTTCAACAGTAATAAAAAGAGGTTCGAGTTCAACACGTATTTTACGTACTTTATCAGCTAAAATAATATCTTTATTAATAAAAGCTTGTAATGCTTTTTTATGGGCAGCAAAAATTATTTTTTGTAGGGATCCCATTAATTTCTGCACATCTTCAGAGGCTTTCATTTTATTTAGTTCAAGTGTTTTTAAAGCAATTTTTACTGATAAATCACCTATAGTTTCAATTAAACTAGCTGCTAAGCGATAATCTAAACACTCAATAGGAGAAATACCAAGCTTTTCGCTTAAACTTGGATTCTGAATTATTGTTCGCAAGATTCTTACTAAAAGAAAATATAAACGATTGCTATCATCATCTCGAACAACAACACTATTTGCTAGTTGTAAGTCACCATGGATAAAAGAACTAACAGCATCACGATTCATCCCAGCAATAATATCGTATATACGGCGTAATATTCTCTGAGGAGGAAACCCTGTAGGTTGCAGTAAACATTGTAAAACTATTTTTGAGTAGTTTTCTTCAAAAATTTCCAATCCAATTAAAGAGCTAACAGTATTTTTCACGATAGTTCTCAAATCAATATTAATATTATCTTTTGCCTCTATACTAATATTATCAAAGCCAAGCAGATATCGACCTATTATTTCTCGGTTTAAATAAGGTCCAGCACTTAAAGTGGTTTTTTTTGGCAATTGATTAATTTCGTGAGCAGGATCTATTATTATTTTTTTATCAGCAGTTTCTTTTAGATAAACTAATGCTCCTTTTTTCAAGTCTATTTTATTAGCCCAAGTTCTGGGTAGACAAACAAAAAAAGTTCCAGTTGGTGTACGTTGTATTTTTCTCAATTCACCCAAATCTTT
>Ga0255055_10000257_pt1 | contig 42457 bp, 36 predicted proteins | sample JV7_2_27_MG_FD_188633 | JGI IMG/M metagenome (GOLD analysis project Ga0255055, IMG submission 188633) | Seawater microbial communities from Jervis Inlet, British Columbia, Canada - JV7_2_27 | ecosystem: Environmental > Aquatic > Marine > Inlet | place: Canada: British Columbia | collected... | reverse complement strand
ACTCACAAAACGGGGGTAGAGTAATTTTACAAACTCAACTTGTTGGAGCCTTTCCCATCGTTCTTCTTTCTCGTTGTATCGTAACGCGTTTTGATGGATTGGTTCTCCACGCACCTCGGTTAAAATCTCTTGGTAGTCAATATGGGCAACCATACCTGGTTTCACTAAGTGAAAAACTCTACCGTCGTATCGAGCAGGAACTACAAATCCTTGCGAAGGAACGATTTCAAATTTTGTTAATAGTTCTTTACGATCTTTATCAGTAAGACCAGTTCCCACAGCAGTAAGAATTTGATAATCCCCGTTTGGATTTCGTAGTGCTACGAGAGCAGTTGCTAATTGATCCAAAGTAATATCCGTTCCGTATAATCCTTCTGCAATTCCAATAATTGCGGCGTCAAGCGTGTGGACGGGCTTCATTTTGTAACCGAATCCCTCGCCACGGACAACGATACCCTCCTGACCGTCATCAAGTACGTTAGTCTTATAAAACTTTTCTATCTCAGTAGCGGTTTTTGCTACTTTCGATTTAACCATGCTAGCTCTGCCTTTATCAAGAAAAATATCTTGAAGTTTATCAAGGCGTTTTTTATAAGGCTTACTAAGCCAGTCTTCTCCGTTAATCTGCAAAATATCAAAGGCTTTAAATCCAATCCGCTCTAGATCTTCTAACGATTGAGGATTTCGAGAATAGTGAGTGAAATCGCTAATATGAGCTCGAGCTTCAAAATCTAAAGGATCCTTAGAGGTGGCAAATAGTTCGCCTCCGATAAGTGCTGATGTAAAGCCTTGTTTTAGCATTATTTTATCTAAATCTTCATTTACCGGTAAACCCGTATAAATTCGGTTTGTAGGAGAATTACAGAAAAAAGATTCTTTCGAAGACTCTTCGTAATAATAGGCTACGTACTCGCCGTCCACTTTTACGCTCACATATAAAATTTCCCCTCGAATTTTAGTGAATTCATCTATTCTTTTCGAGAATAGCCTCTGAGCGACGGTTTTTTTATAATTGTCAATAAGAGGGCCTATTTTAGGAACTGGTAAACTATTTGCTTTTCCTCGGATAAAGGTACCAAACGAATTTGCTATTTTGTCAGCCTCAATTTTCATAATAATTCCTCCTATGGGATTTTCAATTCTTGATCTGAAAGATGAAGTACTAAACAGTAGCTTTTTTCTTTCACTTTTCCTTCGAGGAAAGCTCTTGGAAATTTTCTACCTCCATCGTATAAAGCTAACGGCGCTCGCTTTTTGGTTTTTGGGTCGTAAGTATCCACGCGGGCAAATTTCTGTAAATCGCTTAACTTTTTTGCAAGATCGTAGAGAAATTTAAATGTTAAACCGTTATTGTGTTTAATATACAAGTTTCTCCGGAAAACATAGCTCAACATCACCTCTTTTGGGTCGTATAGATCTTGACTAATTCGAACGGGGATTTTATCCATAATATTTCCTTGAGTATGTTGATGTACGCGTTCTTTTTTGGAACCATCCGGTAGTTCTAATATATCGTACATCATAAAGTTATAAACAGGAATGTAGTCTTCATTTACCGTAATTTTTCTTGTTTTCTTAATGAGCCTGCCCGTAAGTTCAACATCCACGTCAACATCGGCATCTCTAACGTTTTCAAAGAATTTAGGATCTTGTAGCAATAATTTTGGTCGTTTATCTATGTCGAATTTTAAAAATCTTCGGTATATCGTTTTTTCTCCGGTTTTAGTTTGATAGGTTCTTTTCTTCTTTCTATAAACAGGAGTTAACCACAGATCGGCGTCGATATTTTCGTAAGCTAAATGAATTTTCATCTAATCACCTCACCATACCTCAAAATCAATTTCTTCCTCCTCTTCCTCTTCCTCCTCTTCCTCTTCCTCCTCTCCAGTGTAATCTATTTCCGTCACTTCAAAAAATTCTGGTTCGGTATATCTCCCAACTACAACCACAATTTTGTCTTCTATTGGAATGAGGATTGCGTCTCTGTGCTCAAGTGAATCATAATACGCATACGGAAATTTGAGGAGTTGGTCGTTTTCAAATAAAATTTGGCATTCTAAGGATAGTAGAGTGAGCTCTTCTGAGCTTTCAGATTTTAGGACGTAGGATCTTTCAATGCTGTAGTTAAAATACTCTTGGAGGGAAATTATATTCTTTAATTCGATAGTGGATTTATACATCGAAGGGATAACGGTAAATTCCTTACCTTCCTCGTCTACCGGGATTTTTTTTTTAAGGTATCTCCCTTTTTCGTCGAAAACATCTGAACTCGTAGAATTAGGAAGAATAAAAAGGCTACCATCCTCAATAAGGTAGACAGTCCGATAAACTGTTCCATCTTCTCCCCGTCTTTCATACGATTGCTTTCCGTACGAAGAATCACGAGAAAATGAAGCTAAACTAGCTTTAAATTCGAAATCTTCAAGCTTCAACTTTAAATATCTTACCATTTTAATCAACTCAAGTATTTTACGCGCGTAACTTCGTACTCGTCTTTAGAAAATTTAATTACGTTTTCGGCGTTCTCCTCAAATGTATCGTCGTGGGAGATAACAAAGAGTTGTTTGAACCCTTTTATGTTTTGGATAGCTTTTGCTAAGTTGGTTCTCTTTTCTTTGTCTAAATTAGTTGTAGGTTCGTCAAAGAAAGCGAAATCTGCGTTTGTCAGAATTTTAAGAATTGCGAGACGAACTGCTAGCGCTGCTGACATTTGTTCCCCGCCGGATAATTGTTGAAAATCTTTTTCGCTAGTAGCCGTAGCCACTTTTACATTATAATCTTGTTCCCATATTAATTGAACATTATTTACTTCCATCAGATCTCGATAAATGTCAGACGCCAAACTATTGATCTTACTTATGAGGGCATCTGTAATTTTTGGACCCGCTTCATGGAACCAAGTTCTTATAGTCTCAACAAATTCTTTTAAGTTATCCACATTTTTTTTATCTTCTTGGACGCGGCCTAGTTCTTTCTCTTTTTCGTGGAGTTTTTCGATTTTTTTGTCAATGTAAGTAATTCTTTCTTGAGCCGTATCGATTTTTCCTTTCAATCCTATAATTTGATCGTTCAAATTACTTTTTTCTTCTTGTAAGTTAAGGTAATCTTTATCGGTATACTGAGATTTCAGCCGTTTTCTATTAGAGATTTCGGCGTTTAGCTTCGTTTTTGCAGATTTTAACTCATCGCTACTCTCTTTAAGTTCGGTTCTTAACGACGGGAGTTTCTTTGCAATTTTTTCAAAACTCTGGTAAGTATCGTGATTTTCGCGCGTCTTTTTCTGTTCTTCTATAACTGCTTTCAATTCGTCAGGAACAGTCTCCAATTCTTTAATCATTTTTTCTATTGGCTCTAATTTACTAACAAATGGGTTCACGTACTTCTTTTTTTGATCGTACTCTTTTAATAACTCAGGAAGTCTAGTTGCTTTTTCTTCACTTAAAAAATGAAATCGTTTTATCTTTTCTTGAATAGACAACTTTTTTGTAGTTAGCTCGTTTAATTTTGCTTCTTCTTTTTTTTTGTCTTTAATTTTATCTTGTAGTTGCGTGATTAAGTTCCCTAGTTGTCCTTTGAACTTATTAAATAATGCTTCAATATATGGTGAAGCTTTAAGTTTTGTTTCCTTTTCGTCTAAAACTATGTTGAGATCGGTGTAAATCTTAGAGATTTCGTTTATTTGGTCTTCTAATACAGAAATTTTAGCAATAGCGTCTCGTTGAGTTTCAATTTCTTTTTGGAGGAGTTCAAATAGATCGTTTATTTGTTCTAAAACACTTAATTCCTTTTTATGTAGATTTATCGCTTGGATTTGCTCGTTGAGGAATATAATTCTATTTTCAGAGTCTCCCAATTGGCTTTGTAAATCGCCTCTCTCATCTTCTCTACGTTGTAACGTATCATTCAGCTTTTGAAGGCTTTCCTCCTTGATTAATGATTTTTCATATAGAACATAATCATTTTCCGTTTGTTTGCACTTTTCATCAGCCTTCTCAGATTCTTCTATCTCTTCGGCTAATTTCTCTATGTTGTCGTTCAAGTTTTTATTTTCTATTTCTAATACCTCGCACTTCTGTTCCGACTTTTCTAAAGCTTCCTTCAAACCGGATAATTTTTCGAACGAATCTTTGATCGAGTCAAATTTATTTTGGGCCTGAGTCATCACATTGGTGGTTTTACTAACTTCAATTTCTTCTGTTTTTTTCTCCTCGTTTAACTCCCCTTTGCGTTCTAGTTTCGTCGTTAATTTACTCTCTGCAATTTCCAATTCATGAATGTGCTCTGAATAGTATTTGAGGTTTTCGTGGAGTTTTTTCCAAACTTCTCTGTATACATCAACTTTTAAAATTGGATCGAAAAAATCCTTTCTTTTTTGAGCTGATCGAAGGAAGGGTTCAGTATAAGTTCCTTGGGGGACACCAATAGAAGTTCTAAACAAATCGCCTAAATCAAATTCTTCTTTTAAGGAGATTTGAGATTTTAACCAAGATTGCAAACTAGTTTTATTGTTAACTCCAGATAAAACTATGCCCGTGCGAGCGTCTTTGACTTCTATAACATTAGTCTGTCTACCTAAAGTCCTCTCAATTATAAATACGTCGTCGTTTAATCCTACAATCCACACTTTTATCAATCCATATTTTGGTTGCTTTTTATACTCAGTTCTCAGAAAGGATTTTTGAGAACCAGGAATGAAATCGAAAAGATTGTAGCCTATCATGTTTAGAATGGTAGATTTTCCCGAACCATTTTTTCCAAGTAAGAAATTAAGGCCTTTCAGAAACTCTACTGTAGTTTTTTTATGACTCGTAATATTTTCCAATTCTATTTTTGTTATTATCATTTATTTTTCCTCTCCATCATCGATATGTTCGTCAAGATCGTCAAAATCGTCATATAAACCAAAACTGGCTTCAGATGCTACCTTTTGCGGCTTATCTTTTGCCACTGCAAGGTCCTTCTTTTTTCGTTCAATTAGAGCTTGAATATCTTCTTTTCTTTTTAATTTTTCAGCTTCATTAGTGTCATCAACTTTTTTAACTTCTTCAATTACTTTTATAACTCTCTCAGCTGGCTTTTTAAAACCCTTAACGTTTTTAACGCTCCACTCGGCAAATTTCTCTCTTAACATTGAATAATTAGGTTTTTTTTGAAGTAATTCTGCTTTCATGTCGGTGATTAAGTGCAACACATTGTCGCTATTGTTTTTATATTGTGGAGACTCTTTTATAAGCGACATGAAAACTGATCGTTCAATTTCGTCTATTGTTAAATCTTTTTCTCCCGCTCTAATTTGGTCTAACGTAGAAAAGAGGTTCTTAAAATTGATCCTCACGTCAAGAATTGAATAAGCTTTTATAATTTCTTCTCGAAGTTTGTTGGTATTAATTTCTAATCTAGAATATCCTACCTCGCCTTCTAAACTAAAAAATATTACGGGACAAGAAAGATCGCTTTTTTTAAGTTTAGGTTTGGAATTAGATAAAGGTACCCCCCATTTCTTTAACGTAGTTAGAACAAATTGAATAGAATCTTCAAACGTATTAGTCATACTGATATCAATTGGTGAAATTGGGAAGAATCTTCGATTTGGGATTAAATTTGAGTCCGTAGTTCCGTTGTCACAAGTCAACGATTTTATGTCTTTTCGATAATACTCCTTCCCCGAAATATCTCCTATGAACGCGCCTCTTGTATAAGATAGCTCTCTAAGATCGTTCAACTCTAAGCTACCTGGGTTAAAAATCCAAGGGTCTTTTGAAGGGAAAACATATTGTTTGTGGTAATGCCCTAAAGCAAGATAATCTACATTTTGATGCAATTCCTTCAAAGCAGTAGTTTCCCTTTTAACGCCAGGTTTATTTGAACCCGGATCTTGCCCTTCAAGTCCGAAATGCATCATAAGAACATTAAATTTCGAATCGTCTTTAGGGATAGCGCTTTTAAGAGCTGAAAATAAATGCTGAGTAAAACTCCCAAAATATGAAACGCCATAAATGTAGGTATCTTTTTTGACTTGGAACATTCCGCCTCGATGCGTTTTTTTCGAATAAGGTTCAAACTTAAATGTCCTAGTGTCTCTATTGTAATCTCCCGACAATAAAACGACTAATTCTAAATCTGCTAAGAAGGTCATCCAAGATCGCGAGGAATAAATGGGATTATCGTGATTTCCTTCGATACATATTAGGGGGATGTCGCGCTTGAGCTTATTTTTACACTCTTCCTTAAAATCGCGGATCGTATAAAATACTTCAGTTAATACCGATGGGTCGATGTTCTTATTGTCAAAAATGTCACCCGCAATTAAAATGAAATCAACCTCTTCCTTAATTGAAAGCGACAACATCCACTTAAACACTCGAAAATAGTCCTTATAGCGCTCTTTAAGATTGTATTGCCTTTTACCAAGGTGTAAATCTGCCAAATGAAGAAATTTAATTGGTTCCATACCATCCGCCTTATTGGTTTAATATTATTTTTTTCTTTATATTCTTATCTATATCTGTACAGCAATTCCTTCCCTTTTTTATTAAAAACATTCAGTAGAGTTTCCTTATTACAAAAATCTAGAGCAAACATTCGTATTTTTGCCGCTTGCTCCATGATACTTCTATCGTTCGGGATAAAATTTAAAAACTTTTTGCTTGAAACTAACACTATTTTTGATTTTGCTCTCGAAGTAAGAACGTTAAATCGATTCAAATTGTAAATAAATTCACTTTCAGCGTTCAGTTGGTCTTTATCCGATAACCCAATAGAGGAAATGATTAGTTCTCTATCTGAACCTTGAAATTTTTCCACCGAATACACGGTGTTACGAAGGTGTTTCATAAGAACGGGATTACTAAGGCAGGAAACCCTATTTTTTAAATCCGTTAATTCGTCAAAAATTCGTCGAATGATTAATCGCCCTTGTGCGTTATGAGGGGCAACAATACCTAATTTCTCCGTCCAAAAAACAATTTCTTCCTTCTCTGTTTTAGGATTACACATATTGTAGTATCCTAGCGTAATTTTTGTTACTACTTCTGCTTCTAAGACGCTTACGCCCACTTCGTAATTATTATCATGAATTATAGCCGAAACTATTATTTTAGGATTCAGAACTTTTCGAACCCAAGAATCGTCAATAAGGTCAAGATCACCCGTTAATACGCGAGAAGTATTTCCTTTTGACGCTTTTAAATCTTTATAAATTCCCAGAAGGGAAGTATAGTCTACGATATCTTGATTAGAACGATAGTTAACTTTTAGTTGATAGTTAGGAATTCCGTGGCTTTTCACATAGTAGCTAAAAAGGCTCTCTAAGACCAATTCTAAATTTTTTGGAGGATTTATGTGCTGAACGGGAGGGAGTTGGTTGTAATCTCCTACGATAACGATCTTGGTTAAAAGTTCGTAATCCCTATTATCGTCTAATTCAAGATGTAATACCTTATTTTTGTCCAAAATTGGAGTGTTTGGCGCTTTTGCCCCCGGAGGTGTTTTAAGGACAAAATTATTTTTGTGTATAAACTGCAAGCTCGACATGAAATGCTGAATCGGTAATTGAGACGCCTCATCTACAACAATTAAATCAAACGCAAAATCGTCGTCTACTCTTTCGTTTAAGTTAAAAAGTTGATGCGCGTTAGCAAACAATATAAAACTATCGTCGAGAGATTCTTCTAAAAGTTTTGTAGCCGTGACTGTTCGACTCACGCCATTTAGTTTCCAAGTCTTACTTCTTCTAACCAAGTCGTCAACGTCTCTCAATCCACGCCGGCTAGCTACCGGTCTTTGATACTCTGAATGTAAGAAAACCATTTGAAGTCGGGAGGTCTCAGTAGGTTTTTTAGTTTTGGATTTTCCCATCCGAATCTTCTCCATAATAACTCTAAGTGCCGCGTAGGAAAAACAAGTTATTAATATTTTTACAGATTTTTGTCCAAGTTTTTTACACCTCAAATAATATTCATCAATTAAAGCCGCAATTGTTTGAGACTTCCCTGTCCCAGGTGGGCCTTGAATACCAGATATAGTATTTTTTAAAGCAAGATTAATAGCTTTCTTTTGTGAAAAATCGGGATAGGGGTCAATGGGTGTAATTAAATCTTTAGAAACGTTTAATAGAGCGTTATTTTTTATATCGTAAAGCAATTGTGGAGAAAACAAGTACACGGGCGGAGACGCAAATTCCCATTTCGAAGGCCAAGACAATTGTGGATTCGATCGAATTCTCCAAACGAACGATAGGCGAACTCCCAGCCACGACATTCCAAAATTATCCCTCTGTAACAAGCCATTCTTTCCGAATAATTTACGCGACCACGTATCCATTGAATGATGGTACAAAAACCAAGAATGATTTTTTTCTTTATTTACATATTCTTCAAAAAATTTACTGCGGTGCTTCTCCGTAGTTATCACGTAGCCGTTAAATTTTGAGTACCAAACCATCTCTTTTATCGTTATTTTACATTTTTCATACTCGTAACTGGCTTTCATATTTCGCTTGTCATCAGGTATTAGGATGACGCGATCTCCTTCCTTAATTTTCATATTACTGGATAAGTTTACTAAATTGAACATACACCTTACTTTACCTTCTGAATCGCTCACAATTTGAAGACTATCTACACTTCCAGCGGCCAACTTACCTATACTAAATTCGGGATAAATGGTGCGGAAATATTCCACCTCCATTTCTTCTATCGCCCCCGTATATTTTGAGAACAAATACCATACTTGGGCGATAGAATGATAATCATTAGGGAGAAATACGCTTTTTATCGCGGATTTGTTTATCACTCGGGAATATTTTGATATCATTTTACTGTATTTCGATTGGAAGTCCATCCGGAGCGAATTTAATACCCGCACTTTGAACATGATTTGGCGCTGTATTTTCGTTTTAGCCTCTTCTTTTTTAGGTAAATCTGATTCTAGAAGATATTCATACCAGTTATTAAAATCCATGTAGTTAAAATGAGGGATCCAAAATTTCTGGTTTATATAAGCGTTCATTTCGCGTTTTGCAATTCCATGCCATGTGTAGGAGATGATGCTTGGAAAGCCAAAAATAGTTTCAGCAAAGTCTTGTACGTTGAACATTTTCTTATGCTGGTATGGATGGGTAACTTCCGAATCAGACGGCTTAAAAAGCGACATAACCGTCTCAAAAGCCCTTAAGCCTTTAGGTATATTAATAATATAATCCAAATTTCGCTCGAGCATGTCTTGAAAGTTGTTTAACTGCCTTCTCGACCAATAAAAAAGGCTCGTTGTAGGGCCATAGTACCTTCCTGCTTCTTTTGCATCGGTGACTATGTGATTTTCGATTATATTGCAAAATTCTAAGAGATAGTTTAATTTAACAAGTATTTTCTTCGAAAACTCTCCTTCAGTAATATCGGTATCGCCTGTGTTTACGCTTGCGTACTGATAAATTACTACGGTCTGTTTTTGAGTAGATCCGTCTTTTTTTTTTCTCCTTTTAGATAAATAAGGACTTTCTTCAACTTTTTTAAGTAGTAGAAGAAGGCTTCAACTAATTCTAACGGAATTTCTCGAATTAAATATTCGTTCAACTGTTTACGAATTTCTTTTGGGTTCTTTGAGAGAGCCATACCATCCTTCCAAATCCTCCACCAGTTGTCGTAAACTAGACTAAACGGCGCTTTTGAAGACACAGACATGAATAAAAATAACCCTGCCGCATATACTCTTTGATTGGCAGGATCAGACTCGACAGCAAAATTAATTGCAATAGATGAGTATTTAGGAATTGAATACGCGTGAACATGCCCTGGAGGGGGGTTTATTAATTTATCCTCCATTAACGCTCGAGCTTTTAGCTCCAGAAGAGGCAATTCTGGATATATAGGCTCTGGAACGCCCCCCACCTTAATAGAACCAACATTATTGGCAACATCACCAATAGTATTAAACCCTCTATCTATTAACTGCTGAGCAATTGACATGGAAGTATAGGGAATGAGTTTAAGGGACCAATCCTTAGGTGGAGTTTTTCCGTCCATCCCTAAAGAAACCTTACAATCTTCGATATAAAAACAATATCCACATCCAACTTGAATGTTTACAGGAATAGAGTTAATAGCACACGGACTTTTTCCCCATAGTTTCTTAATTTTAAGAGTTAAATCTGTAAAATTTCGAAACGAATCCCTCCAAAAGATCTGAATAGAGTTGTCAATAACGTCTTCGAGGAATTTTATTTCATTGAGTTCGTCTTTACGTAATTTCGGAAAAATTCCGTTACCATCGATCCTTACGAAAAATTTCTTATCTAAATTGTGTTCTTTTAAAAAATACGAGAGAGTCCACAAATAATAGATAATTTCAGTAAACTGTTTCTTACCGATATTTATTTCCCGAATATTTTTGATATCTATCGCAGAGATACCGAATCGAACGTTCAATTCTGAATTAGGTACTTCCCGAACAGTTCCATCTACTAACAACTCTTTGATCGGTTCAGAAGAACTTTTGTAAGGTAAGTTCCCTATTATCAATATATCTGGTCGTTGATTGTAATACTCAATGGGGATAGGATCTTTAGGATTTTTCAAGTCAAATAGATCCCGAAAGAAAGTTTCTGGATTTTTATATTGGGCCTCCAAAACGATTACATTCTTTACCGTTTTACTCAACAATTTACTATGAATGTTACCTAACGCGCCGTCTAACTCCAACGACATGATAGTCTTATTACTATCTTTCTTAAAAATTACGTCCTTAAAAGTTATTAATTGCGAATACACCATTTGTTCGTATTTTCTGCCCAATTCTTCAAGATTTTGATTTCCTCTATGGATTCTCTTGGGTTTCTCGATTTCCCGATTGGGATTGAGCCACAGAGTCGGTTTTGGACGAGCTAAATCTAAAAACAATTGTCTTTCGCATTCTGTTTGAATGTACCTTGTTAAAACCTGTTTACTGAAAGAGTTTTTATCCATTATTAGGGTTTAGATATTTATTGATTAATTTTTGTCGTGTATAATAATAATATTTTCCACTTATTTAAAGATCAAAGACTAAATCAAATTACAATTATCTTGAAAACTTTCGCATGGATCAATATTAAATATCCAACACATGTAGTTGAGGGTATTTTTGGCAACAAAAAAAAATTTATAGAGCACAACGGTTTCGAATTTCGTCTTCGTAATAAAATCTCTCGCATGTATTACAGTACCATTCATCAGATTTCATCTGATCATCAAATTTTAATATAAATCCATCACCACAATCAGGACAAAAGATAATTGGACTATCCTTGTACTTAACATACTTGTTTTTCTCTTCTTCGTTCATTTTAACTCAATCTAATTATCTTCTACGATATTACTAGTATAAATCCTATATAAACCCTTACTTAAAAAGAGTTCCGACAAAAAAAAACCGCGGAGTTAAAATGGAATTTAAAAAATTAAAAATTTACAAATTAAAACTCTCAAGAATAAGTTAACTTCGAAAAAGATTAACATTGCTTCTTATTCAATCTTCTGTCAAATAGATCTTCTTCGTTTTCAGAAAAAGCGTAATCAATAGCTTCTGCTTGATATTCAAGTTCTTCATATAGAGTTTCTCCAGGATCTATATAAGGTTCAGGGGGTTTTTCTTTCCTTCTTTGCTCGATTTCTTCATTAGTAATGTTATACTCAGATTTATATGATTGTATCTGCACCTTAGCACTATGTATATCTTCCTTATAATCATCTAGAAAATATTTTTCTAAAGTGTCTGTTATTTTTCCTTCTAAAAATTTAATATATTCTTCTTTTCTTAGAATTCTATCAATTGTTGAAATTTTTTGTAGATTGCTATATTTTTTAGATTTTTTACTCATTTAATTTCACGTGATTAACTTTTTATCTATGGTATAAGAAAGAGGATCGTTATTTAAATTATTGCGCTAATATAATATGAGGAAAATAATGCAATTTTTATTGAAAGTTTTCTATATCCTTTTCACGGCTCTCATGGATTGTTTAGGGTTTTGGCAGTTTATAAACATTGATTATGAACACACCACAATCAGGACAAAAGATAATTGGACTATCCTTGTACTTAACATACCTGTTTTTCTTTTCGTCGTTCATTTTAACTCAATCGAATTATCTTCTACGATATTACTAGTATAAATCCTATTTAAACCCTTATATAAATACCCTTTTTAGTTAGACTTAAATAGAGTATTGATAGATTACTATCTATCTCCGACAAAAATATCCACTACAAAAAATAAAAATGTTATATACGTGTAAAGAATGCGGAAAAATCCATAAAAGGTGCGAACTTGAACATTGTGCTCATCGATATAAAATTCGAAGTAGAGCTCGCTTGTTGGTTTTTGAGTGTTCCAGTTGTGGTAACGACATTTTTTCGCTCTCAAAGCTTACAACTTAGCATATTTTAGAAGAATATGAGATTTAGAATGGGAAATGAAGAGACAACATAAAGATGGAAGTCCCATACCAAGCGATTCTGTATGGCAAACGATGCAAGAGACGGGAAAGAAACTAGAATATTTAGGTTATATAGAAAGCGTCAACAAACCTAATCTTTTTTATAAAACAAATGAATCGCTTACAGACAACGAAGAGAATGGACTATTATTTGTTGATATTAGAGGAACCAGCGATACTCCCATTTCAGAAGACTGTCGCCCAATAACCTATTACAGAAACCTATCATTTAAGGAATACATAACCAATCTTATTATTCTTAAAAGAGAGGGGTGTATCCCAAGATTAACGTTTTACACGAAATATGAGCCAAATGGATGGGCATTTTCTATTGAAGATATCCCTGATGGGCACTGTAAAGGGTGCGGAAAGGATATTCTTTCTACCGTAAATTGGAGCGTATTAGAAGATGGACTTTATAATGAATTGATCGAACGCGAATCTATTGAACCAATTATTGAAATTAATTACTGTGACATTTGTAAGGAATCGATGTACGAAAAACAATCCAACGAGCAATTTGAACTCATACTACAGAAATTAAAGATCAATAGAGAAGAATCTATAAAGCGAAAGTTAGAAGTAAAGTGGTATCGTACGCTAATAGATTATACACAAGAATTTAATATCCCAAATACCGTGTTTAAAGATATTCTTCGCATATTTAGGCTTTTAAAGATCAACGATATCCCGCTCCTCAGTAAAAAAGCTTCTAAGGAATTTTTAGCTGCTGCTATTTATTGTGTTTTTCAAGCGAGCCAAACGCCAAAAAATGCAGAAGAAATCGAAAAAATTACTACCGTTCCAAATGATGTAATTTTACAAAAATACAAGGCTATAGAAGAATTAAGAAAGGGAATTTAAGGAAGAGTATGATTCTTATGAAGTCCGAACACGTTCAAAAAATACTTGCTAGCACCAAGTTAGGCAAAACTGAAATTAAGAAGTTAATTGAAAAAAAGAGGGCCGAATTAAAGGGACTAATTTCTGAGGATGGCGCGTTATATATCGTGGCAAAAGAACTCGGTGTGAATTTAAATGGAGAGAAAGTACAAAGTTCTAACGAACAGAGATCTAAGGATGTTCTTGACTCGATTTCACAAGTTTCTGAAGGAATGAAAAATATCGTGCTATTTGGTAGAATCAGAGAAATCTATGACATTCATAAATTCAAAAGAAATCAAGGAGAGGATGGCATTGTTGGATCGTTTATCCTCTACGATTCGTCAGGAGAGATTAAAATTGTCTTATGGGACGAGCAAGCTAGAATTTATGCTGACGAACGATTTGTAAAGAACGAAATTCTTAAACTTGTAAACGTATCCGCAAAAGTAAGTAGACGTGGAGACGTTGAGCTACATGTTGGAAATTACAGTGGAGTTGGAATTTGTCCTAATGACGTGGATTACTCAAAATACCCAATCATTAAAGAATTAGTCGAAATTGGCTCGATTAATCTAATTAAAAAATCCGTTAATATTGAAGGGATTGTCACCCAAAAATTTCCTGTAAAAGAATTTACAAGAAAAGACGAAACTATTGGTAAAGTTGGTACTTTAATGGTAAGAGATGCTACTGGAATCACGAAAGTAACCTTGTGGGACGCTAATACGCAGAAAATCAAAGATATTGGTGTTAAAGATGTTATCTCAATTACCCGTTTGAATCCAAAACTTAGCACTCTTGATAACGAATCTATTGAACTACACGCAACTTTAAAGACTAATGTAGAAAAGATTGATAAAGCGATAAAAATAGAATCTGAAATGGTTGAAAGTATAGAAGCGCTTCGAAGTAAAAAAGACCTGGTCTCTTTTAAAGGAGTTATTGCATCAATTGACCCTCTAAGAGAAGTGTCGTTAAAAAATGGAGAATCAGCTTCAGTTTTAAATTTTACTCTTAGTGATGAGACCGCTTTCATTGTAGCGAGCGCATGGCGAGAAAAAGCAAAAAATCTAGCTGAAACTCTTTCTGTCGGTCAAACTTTCCTTTTTAAACACGTCTTGATAAAGAAATATCGCGGTAATGCCCAAGTATCGGTAATTAGTGAATCAAAAATTGAAAAAATTGGCTAGAAGAGAAATGTAGTTGTTTATAAGTTTTGGTTAAAAATAATATTTGATCGAATTTCCGGGTAAGTTAAGTCATGGGAGATAAACACCTTCAAAATTTTTTTGGCAAAAACACTTCAATGTTCGTTCGGAGCACATCTAAAGCTGATCCGTACATATTTCTGCAATTCATTACGAAAAAAAGGAACGGGGTTTGGGAAAAACCATCAAATGGGCAAGGAATGCTACTCAAATGTAATCTAGACGAAATTATAATGATAAAAGAAGTTTTGAAGGGAAAATTTAAGTCTTGGTCTACAAAACTCACATTTAAAGGAAAGGATGTCGGTATTGCTTTAAAATGGGACGATAATAGTAATTTAAAATTGTGGATTAATGCAGGAAAATATTCGAAGATGTTAGATTACTCTCAAGTCCAACTTTTTATATCGCTACTCAATCATCTTTTAAGCGAAAAAGTTAAATACTCAACGATCACGTCTAGCTTAGAAAGAACCGATAGTCAGATAGGTCAGATAAGAAAAATAGAAAAACCACAGGAAAATTCGTACACTAAGAGAATTCCAAGTAAGAACCAAACTACAGAAACTAAATACATCAAAAATACTAAGGTAACAGTAAAGAAAACGTTCAAAAAAGACGTTAAACAAATAACGGGAACAATAAAATTCCAAACAAAAAGGGCGATACTCCTTGAACTCTCGTCAGGGGAAGAAAAATGGGTTCCAAAATCCGTAATTCAGTCTCTCTTTAAATCGTGGGGTAAAATGGAACAGACTTTTTATCTCGATTCTTGGTTTTTTAAAGCAAACTTGATCCCAATTCAATCTTAGAATGAAGTGTGGTAATTTTTTATTTTTAAAAATTAATAATTTTTCACAGTATATTACTTTTTAATTTAGAAGAAGTTCACTATATCTAACACACGCATATAACACGACCTATAGAGTAAAAAATTCTTCAAAATCGCCTTATCTGTTCTTTTTTTATTTGAAGAATACTTTTATTCTTTTTTCTTCTTTTGTTAGAATAAGATTTTAATTATAGCATTAAATTTATATTTTCAAAGCTAGGTAGGTCTAACCTTTAGTTTCAGAGTTAATTGTTAACAACTCATTATTTTTATCAAACTCAAAAAGAAGATAGTTACAAGGGATTATTGGGTCTAAAATTGCTTTCAGTTCCTTCTTGTCCATTTTTTATTCTCCTCTTTATGACACGTTGTTCTTTTTCCATTTTACTAGAATTCGAATTCTTCGCGCATAATACGCTGAAGTTCAGGGTGCCATTTCTTGAACTCTATTCCGGTATCTACTTCTTTCTTAAGTATTAGAGGAGTTACGTAAAAAATCGGGCATACAGGCTCAAATTTATAAATTCTCCGCTTTTCTCGCTTTATATTATCAGTAGAATACGGCTCCATAAGAATACCACTCGAATTTTTGTAATATATATAAATATTACCCTTCAATTTTTAAACTTTTAGAGAGTAAACATATTTTATTAACATAATATTTTCTAAACCCAACCAGTTATTTTATTAAATAAGCTACTACATTTACACCTTTTTTTTCAAATTTTTCAATTAGGTCATTAGAGATTTGTAAATTGCGATTCCGGTGTATTTCTAAATATAGTAGCGATTTCAAATTTAATAGAGATTCAGGAATAAAAAGAATCTCATTTCTCGCTAAATCAAGCCTTTCTAGATTTTTTAACTTAGAAACAGAATCAGGAATATTTTTTATCAAATTACCGTGTAGGTTAAGAACTTCTAACGACTCAAGTTCATTAATCCAATCAGGAATTTTCTGTATTCTATTATATTCTAATCTTAGTTGCGTTAAATTCTTTAGTTTTCTAATTGAATTCGGTATAGAACTGATTTGACAATTTTCCATACGCAATTTTTTAAGGAATTTTAAATCCCCAATAGAATCTGGGATTCGGTCAAATATAGTTTTACTGGTTATATTAAGTTGAGTCACTCTTTTCTGATCATTAACAACGACGTCTCCACCAAAAGAAGAAACAATACCAAAGGATAAGTTTCGACGCATTATATTTTGAAGATCTTGAATTCCCTCTGCATCATCTTTAAATAGGATATAGGGAATACAAATTCTATAGGGAATCTTCAGTAAATAGAATTTAAGGTTAAATTCTAACAGGATTTCAAAAATTTTAAGGGAGTCCTTATTATGTTTGAAATTCTCGATAAAAAGATCTTTTAATTTTTCTCTAGATAATTCTGGAAAGCTTCCCTTGATCAAATTATTCTTTCTTAGAAATTTAGTTATTTTTCTTTTATGCTTTTCTAAGATAACATTCTCTCGTTCTAACTTACGCAGTTCCTCGGTCTTAGCATTGTAGTCAACTCGCTTCCCTTCTTTATATATTATAGGTTTAGAATATATTTGATGATTTTTTCTTTTGAATTCATTAATTGAGTCAATAAGCACTTTGTAAAAGTTAATGGCTTCCCAAGACTTATTAGACAAATTAATTTCAGCGTGTTCTCCTGAACTTTTTACTAGTTTTCCACTGATGTTAATAATATCCCATGTAGTTTGGTGTAATTGAAAATCAACATTTTTCTTGATTATATGGATAATCATTTGTTGAGCTAGATCTGCGTTTTTTAAAGCCTTTCTGACCATTATAACTAAATTTGATATAGTGCGATAATTTGTAATGACTGGTTTTGACTGGTTTTGTTTTTGTTTGGTGTTAAATTTATCATCAAATTTCATCATTTCAATATCAGAAATTCTTTTCCCTAATAAATTGACTTGAGTTTTGTTTATGTGTTTAATTTTGTTTATAACTGATCTAATTTGATTCCGTTTAAAAAAAGAATCCTGATTATTAGTCCTAATTCTTTTCTCAATTTTCTCTAACATTAGATTTGAAATCTTAATTCCGAATAAATCTACTTGATTTGTTGTCATTGGGTCTAATACCTTTAGCTATTTAATATTTACTCCAAATCTTCCGTAAATTCAGGAAAGCGTTCATTAAGTAGCTCTAAATTGTTATGCAATAATTTTTTTTTTTTGAGAGATTTAATTAAATAACGGAAGCTTAGAGATTTTTCTCTATTGTCAGAAAAATTATCAATAATGCTTAATAAATCATGAAGTTTATCTTTAATTTCAATCTCTCCGAATTTATCAACGATTTTAGTGAAGACATAGTATTTACGATTCTCATTAGAAATTTCCTCAAGTTTTTGTAATATAAAAGAAAACTGATCTAATAAAAAAGGTCCTTCTATTCCTTCAATTAGAGAAGAAAAGGAAAAATATTTAATACTCTCAGGGAACTTATCATTTAGTTCGACGAGCGTCTTGAAATTTTGCTGAATTACTTTTGGAAGAGCTTTAATTGATTCTATTAACTCGTAAAGTCTATCAGTATCAAGTGAATTAGTCAAGTCAATTAGAAAGTCATCTAATTTCGCATCTATGCATGCTAATTGAGAATCACCCAAATCCACATCTTTTACACGTTTAATCAATGTAAAAAGCGCATCGTACCTAGCTGATATTGGTATTTTTTCAAAGCTGTTTAGGAGTGTAGGCAGCTTTTCAATTAGAACTTCATAACCAAGATCACCTATAAAGTCAAATATATTATTCCTATCAAATCTCGTACTGTACCTATCCACATTTTTAGGAACGCTTAAAATTTCGTTCAAACGAACCTCGAAAGATTCTCTCATCAAATGTGATCTTTTTTGATTCAATTTTTGCTTGTATTCGGACATATTCAACTTATCGTAAATACGCAGTAGTATATTATTAATAATTGATCCCAATTATTAATTTACTTCTAAGTTTTTTTTGAATTCTAAAGCCTTTTCGAACGTGGGATCCAATTCTAAGCTTATATTGCAATATTCAAGCGCTTTATCAAGTTGGTTTGAATCAGAAAAGATTCTCGCTTTAAGTAACCAAGCGCTGGGCCATTTATTATTGCTTTCGATTGATTTATCCACAAAATAATTTGCTTTTTCGATATTACCCAATTTATAATAAGCGTTACCTAAGTGCTGTAAAGCACCATAATATCCTGGTTTAATGGATAACGCCTTGTTTGCAGACTCAATGGCTTTTGAATACTTCTCCATTTTAATGTAAATTCGTGCTTTGTTCGAAAATATGATGTAATTATAATCATAATCAGGATTCAATTCTAAAGATTTATTAATTGCAGTTAAGGCTTCTTCTAATTCATCTTTGTATAATAATGCTGAACTTAAAGATGCCCAAGCAAGAGCGTCGTCTTTATCCAATGCGATAATTTTTTTACTCATTTTCAGCATCGCATCGTAATCTTTCACACCGAAGTAAGAATTTGCTAAAAAGTTTAAAGCATTAATAGATTTAGGGTCTTCTTTTACGTACCTTTCCAGAAACCTTATCGCAGTTTCGAATTCCTTTAGTTTTGTATGATTTATGCCTACTCTTAAAATAAGATAGCTCTCATTGGGAAAAAATTTTAAAAGTTCGTACAACACTACATTCGAGTTTTGATTATCTCCTTTTTCTGAAAGAGCAACGGCATAATATAACCAGATGTAATAATTATCCGCATATTTATGTAGATTTTCTTCACAGAAATTTATAACAGATTGATATTGGTGCAACTTAAGATATGTTCTTAACTTCACCCTCCACGCATGCTGATATTCTGAATCGATTTCAAGGCAACGATCGAGAGCTTTAAGCAACTCGCTGTAATCTTTTCTATTATCATTAAAATAAAGAGGTTTTTTAAGAAATAAGATAGCAATCCAAATCCATAACTCTTTGATTTTTTTTTTAGTTAATCTTTTATTTGCTATCAAATCAGAAACTACACCAAATGCCATATCGTATTTTTTGAGAAACATATAAGTTCTCACTAACATGAGATGCACGTGCAGAAATCTGAATAAATCGTCCCTACATGCTAAAAACGATTCTAAGGCCAACTCATAGCGTTTTAAATAGAGGTTTAAACTGCCTATTTCGAATAATACTAATTTTAATGTAGGTCTGAGCTGGAGACATCGGTTTTTTGCTAGGATTGCTTGTTCTATTTTTCCTTGATGAATTCGTAATTCCCCTAAACCATACCAATTATACCATAATGTAGGATTTTTCAAGAATTCTTTTTCTCCAAGCTCAGGATTTGATTGAAAACTTAAGGCTTTGAGCCCTACTTGGCTTACCTTCATAATTTCCTTCTCGGTACAAATTCTATTATACGAGTTGAGGATATTTTTATCAAATTTCTTATTAAAATCCAAAGAATCCAAAATATCCTTGATTTCTTGCTTTATTACTCCTTTTGGCTTAATAATTAAATTCCCACAAGCTTCGCAAAATAACGGTTGGTTTTTGCTTCCGCACTGTTTACAACTATATGTTGGCATTAATTAAAGCCTCATCATTCTTTTCACTTTTTTGATTGTTTTTTTTATTTATTTAAGGTTTACATTGGGAAATGTGCTTGCATAGTTTCTTTCGATAGGTAAAATGAGGGCAAGTACACTCCCACATGCCATCTGCTTTTAGTGTTACGGTATATACTTTATTTACATCGCTTGAGCTCTGAATTGTCCACTGTTTTTCTTCGGTCTTTTTCGCTTCTTTTTCCTTAGTGAGGGCTTTTGTTTTACTTTTCTCAACTTTCTCAGTAGTAACATTACGTATGAATTTTACTATGGGCCCTTGAAATTTGTCTTTAACGAGTTTACCTTTAAAGTAAATTACGTCTCCTATTTTTAAAGATTTTTTCATAAAAAGGCCATTGCTTAAGCGAATTTTTATTTTATCTACTTTATCTGTTCCAATTAGGGCGTTTTTTAAATTAATTAGAAAATATTCAATTGTATCTCCCTCGTAAGTATAAGATTTTTTATCATACTTTACGATCTCTCCCTCTTCAACCGAAATTTCAGAATCGATAAACTTTTGTAAGAGTGACGCAGATTTATTTGCTAGTAATAGACCTCCTGATTTTGTTTTAACAATTTCATAATTTTTAATCGTTGCGTCAAAATCTTTAGGTAATTTCATCATTTTCCAATTAGAGAGTTTAAAATAACCCTTTTTAAGTGAAAATATAAATCCAAGCCAAAAATGCCCGCAAAATCCCCCATTTGAGCCAAGTGGGCAGTCGCAATCAAACTCAGGGTTGTCTATGTTTTTGCTTGTAATTTTAATGTATGCATTGGATGGTTCTTTATACCAATCAAAATCCATTTCCACTTCGCAAGCATTTTCGTTAACGATTCTGAAAGATTTAAATGTATTTGCGAGATTTGAGTCAATCATATCAAACGCTTTTTCAATACCTCTTCTTATCCATTTCTCTTCTTTTTCTTCAGCAATTTCTTTATGTTCTTCTTCCGATAATGAAATTAACACAAGATCTACTAGTCCTGACTTGGTTTCCCTTGAAAATCCCTTAATTTGATAGTCTCTACAAATTTGCTTTAAATTCTCTGAGGTTGCTGAAGAGAATAGTCTTTTTAGATATACATCTCTCATTTTTAAATCCACGATGACATTCTTAGACCATTTTAAAAATCAAAAAGAAGATTCCTGCCAAAACACACACTTACGACTTAGTGGCACATTTTGACCACCAAGGTAGAAATAAGATTAAGTAAGTATGATACGACGGTAAACACGACCCTCTGGCAGGAATCACGGTTTAATTTTTTTAATAATTTTTGTCGTATACTTAATCAAAGGAAAATGGTATTTATAAAAATTTAGGTTAAAAAAAAATATGTATCAATTGTGGTGTATCTTTTATGGAACTTGTATTTGGAATGTGTTCCTTTTTCTAAAACGAGATTTTTAAATTAAAAATGAAGATTCCTGCCAATTATTTAACTCAACATCCCTCAAACTTAGCTAACGACTAAGGTAAAAAATTTACTTGTAAAGTAGATAATTTGAAAATGTTATTTATAAAAATTTAGGTATATAAATCTTAGCAAATTATTAATTTGGCAATCTCGATCGTAATTTTAGAGGGATTTTACTCGTAAGCAATGAGTAAAGTAGGTAAGTATGCTAAAATTCCCATTTTGTGTAATAAAATTAGGTTAAAGTCAGTTAGAAAACCTTTATTATCTTCATTTTAGGCACGCCAAATGGGCTTTTGTGGCGAAAGAATTTTTCAGCATGCTACCTATTTTTACTTTCGTTATTTATTGAATATTTCCTCCAAATCAGTAAATAAATCAACTTGAAGTATATCTCCCTTTAACTCTATTATTGCTTTAAAATGCTTTTTTAAAAGCGAGTAATGCGTTTCTAATGTTTCAGTTCCCTTAATCGCGATAATTAGATCATAAAAAGCTTTCCTTTTATAAAAGTCTTTTAAAGTATCAAATTTAAACAGAAGTTCAGGCAATTTTTCATGTAATAAATTGGTGTTTTTAAGCTGATTTATTATTTTAATAAAAACCTTGTATGAACAGTGTGCTACTGATCCATTAGACCTATCAGTATTAAATCTGCTAATAAGTTCAGGAAACCTTAATTCCATTACATTGGTTCCTTCTAAAGCACATAGAAAATCGTAGAAAGAATCGTAAGGTAATTTATCAAGGAATCGCATAAAATCAGGGAAGAATTCTAAAATAAAGTTTACTCCCTTGATTGATTTCATTAGAGCGGAGAAATCATCAACCATGAAATTCGGATTGTCTATATTTCTACATAGACTATCGTAGAAAGATTCATAAGGTACGAATTGATACTTGTTATTATTTAAGTTCGGATCAAGTCCTTCTTCAATATATTCCAAGAAATTCATTAACATCGTAGTGAACAATTCTGTTCCTTTAAGTTCTTCTAGTAAAGGTAAGAATGCTTCCTCAAAATCGTAGTGATTATAGATTTCTTTGCAAATTTTTAATTTTTTTAAATATTTTTTTAGGGGCAGAATAAATTCTTTAATTAATTCTGTATTTTTAATTGCTCTTATTAGACAAGCAAGTTCTCTGTATTTTGTGGCACGATTAGAATGATTCCTTCCATATCTCCATTGATACAAATTTGCCTCTCCTAATATGCTTATTATAAGAGACATTTTATTCTTTATAAGGGATTGTTGATTATGAAACAACTCAGTATCTTTAATTGCACAGATCAAATCGGAAAAACTAAAGATTCTCCAATCCAAGCTAGGAGCAGGTCCCTGCAAGGGAATAGAGTTTAGAAAGTAGATAAAGGTTGATTCAAGGAGTTCATATTTCGATTCCATTACTACTGTTCCCTTAATTGCATTAAAGAAATGAGAAAACGCATCAAATGGTTCATCATCAGTAAGAATTGGTGGTAATTTTGTATTATTAAGAAAAGATATGAGATCGTTAAATTTATGGATTATGACTATCTTTCCCTTAATATTTTCTATGAATTCGGAATATGCACGGTATTTTTCATCATAAGGTAATCTGTTAAGGAAATACAAGAACTCTGAAAAACACTCATGTATTTTTGCATCATTTATGCTATCAACAAATTTAAGAAAAGCTCGGATTCTACGATATCCGAATGTCCCAGTTCCAAGGCTCTCTAAAGTTTGGATTGGGCTATAAATCTTTCCCATATTATAGATTTTTTCTAATCGAGTAAAAACATCCACACAAGTCATAACTGAGGATTATGTCTTTTTTAAAGCAATTAATGATCCTTAACTATTAAAAGGTGATTAATTAATTTCTTACTTATTTCGGCATTACAATTCGTAGAGTTTATATACTTCAGTAGAAAGAGTCTAATAGAATGCGAAGAAGACGTCGTATCGTAGATATTTGCCGACAAAACGGGGTTACGCTTTTAATTACGCTCTTATACGACAATATCACTACAAAACTGAAACACTCTATATTTTTTTAATCGCATTTTATCTAGTACCATTAGCAACAAATCGCCATAAAAGATCATTAGCGCATTATTATGCGGTAGGTAGTTATATAATTAGTTGCATTTATAGTTATCAAGGCAAAAGTCCGGAGCGGAGCAGGTTTTATGGAAGATGAACACCTACTTTACATCGATAAAACTGGAATAGATTTGAAACGCGTGTTTATTTTTGTTGATCACGCTAATGTGTTCCATCCCCTTCAAGAGCTAAACGCAAGGATCGACTACGACTTAGTAAAATCTAAGTTAGCTCGAGGATATCATTTGGTGGCACCAATCATGTATCTGGGTAAACCAAGGGTAGTGTATCCTAAAAAACAAAAGTTTTTCGACGCGTTAGTAAATAAGGGCTGGTCTATTACCGAGAAACCGTTAATAATTCATTCTTCAGGCAAAAAATCTCAGAAGGGGGTGGATGATGTCATGTTTTTGGACATCTACGATTTCGCCAAGGAGGGAGCTTACGAGAAGGCAATCATCGTAAGTGGCGATAGCGTATTTATAGGAGTTGTAAAAGCTTTAAAAAAACTGAACATAGATATTGAAGTGTGGAGCTTTCGAATCTCGATTTCTCAAGCTTTAATTAAAGAGGTTGGTTCCGAACACGTCTATTACATCGACGACATCATAGAAGAGATTACGCTCAAAGAGAAAAGCGGTAATACGGAATAAAAAGAAGCCTATCCAGTCTCGGGGGGAGAGGGGAATAACCTTTCCCTCTTATTTTTTTTTTTTTTTAAGTGAGGGGAAAAAAAATTATAGTTTAAATAGTTGTTTTGAGAATAATAGTAACTTTTTTTATCGCTACTTGAGAAATTTGGAGAAGATTTTTTAAATGTTCGCAAAACCCAACCTCTTTCTATAAAGCGAGTCTTCTCTTTATTTCTCCTTAGTAGCTGAATAAATTTAATATGGTAAAGTGATTTCACACAGGAGAGAATAAATCATAAAGCACTATAATCCGAAATCTTAGGGAATCTTCTTTTAATTTCTGATATTTTCTCCTTGAACATGTTTAAGAGTTTATCATCCACATCAATATGTAAGAAAAAGTTGATTATGTGAGTAAGTTTTTTTTGCACTATGATTCTATTTACTAATTGCGAATCTTCAATTAAATTACATAGCGACAGAAATACATGCCAGAGGAAGTAATTACTTTCACGTTCAGATTTTTTATGCAATTTAAATTCTTCTTGTAAAGTTTTTATAAAACACTCATCTAAGCGATTTCTTACATCTTTTACTTTAGGAGTGGAGGAACCAGGGTTCGTGAGCTTGACGGTACCTTCGAATTCTAATAGTGTTTTTATCTTATCTTCACTGGAATCCAAGCTTTCAATTACTTTAAAAAATTCAACATAATTTTCAATAAGCTTTTTTCGTGGAATTGCAATTCTAAGGTGATACAAAGCATGTTTTCGATGATGGGACGGTAAATCTGTGATTTTTTGTAAAATATAAAGATAATGGTCCTTGAGCATGTTAAGTTCTTTAAGCGCTTTGAGAAACTTTGAAAAAAGCTCAGAGTAACTTCGAAATTGAGGATGTGGAACCGTAACTTCTTTCCAAGTTGTATAGTTTTTTTGTTTAGTAAATTTTGGAATATCTTTCCATTTTAATATGAACTCATTGATGATTGAGGGAAGTTGGTTCGTGATCATACTATAATGGATTATCGCTAAAGTTCTAGTCGCAGGTTTAGAGTAATTTTTCTTAATTTTGTAGTGAAGTATTCTACTTGCGTTATTTAAGTCAATAATTGTGTGATATGGGTTTATTCTATCTAAGTCATCTAAAAAGATGCCTAGAAGACGAGTATAATAATCCTCATCTGGTGATAAAGAATTTAATAACGCCAGATTTATAATATTTCTATGATTATAGTCTATTTTGTGCAATGTAAACAGAAATTTATCCGCATGTTCATCCAATGAACGAGATAGAGTCTTAATCAAACTGGTAATATATCCTCTCTTCTTTAAATTAAGAAGGGTAGCTAACAAGTCACTAATTACTTGGTTCACCAATGAATGATGACCTGCAATTGCTTCGAAGGTGACATTAAATGCCCCAGAATGATTCATCTCTTCAAGTATTTCTAGAATATCTAAAAAATTATCTCTAGAGAGTGTAGTTATATTCAGATTCCTTATAAATGTAAAAAAAAAAGTCATGTCGGGATATTCTCTTTTGGAAAGAATATCCTTTCTATATTCTTTTATACACAACTTCAAAATTTGCGGAATGTGTCTATTTGGGTGGTGCATTAACAATTTAAATCTCTTCTCTATTAGCTTTCTCTCAATCAAAGTCATCTTATTCGTACTCCAGATCAATTTTTTGCATGTTTCATGATCCGTCTAAAAGCAAAAAGATAATCTCCATCATCCTCAAATTTATAGCCATCATAATAAGATACTGAAAGTCTAAGGTTATTTACCAATAACGGTATAAATTTTTTAATGATTGCTTTTATTTGCGGGGTAACCCTTTTTTCTTCATCAAATTGACCATATGCAAAAGCGTCTAACAATACCTCGCTGATTAGATCATCACTATTAGTCTTAACTACGGGAAATTCAAGTAATCTATCATTTAATAGGTCTAATATTTGTTGAGGTGTTTTATCTTTTAGATAACTTTCCAATAAATTAAAGAGTCTTTCTCCCTGTCGGTGCGAGTTGTCATATACGAGTGGTTCCATCCAATTTGCATTAAGTTCTGTTCTTAATTGATCAACGTCTTTTTCATTGAAATCTTTCAAATAAATGGTAAAGGTAGCATCTGGATCTAACACAGAAGGAACAATAACTATCCATGTGTGAGGAGACTTAACAGTTGGATGCCTATTTGTTATCCATTGAGGTAAGGATTCTATGGGATTTCCTTGCATTCTGAGATATTTCAGATTTTCGAGTTCTCCAAGAAACTCCGGCAACATGGATATTTTGTTATCTTCAAAAAACAATCGTTCAATAAATCTTAAATTACTGATTATTTTTGGAATCTGAGCTAAACTGCATTTCTTAAGATAAAGTGATATTACATGAGAATCTTTTACTTCAATTCTCCACTTATTTTGTTCCCAATCAAATATCTTTTCTTTACTGAGAATTTTCTCTAAATCTTTTAGAACTGCAATTTCAGATTCTGGGAGCTCAAATCCCATGAACTCCTCTAATTTTAGTGTCATGATATTAGGGATCTAATTTTGTCTTGTTAATGTAATTCAAATTTAATCATATTTAAAAATTACTTTAGGTATTTCTTCAAAAATCACTTTTTTCAAGCTAATTTTTCTTTTATTTAGAAATTTTATTGACTATTGATATTTAAAATAATTAATTTTCTCTTCATCTTTATGACAGAAATTTTTGTAAAAGAAAAAAAAATTGAACAAGTTAAGGTAATTTTATCCTCAGTTCTCTTTAATATAGAACAACAAAGCGCAGGAAATGATGGAGATCAACACAACATTAAAAATCTAGAAAAAAAAATTGATGAGGTTATAAGAATCAAGTCTACACAGGATCCTTTTAAATTCATTGCACAGAATAACGAAGCAAAAAAGAACACTAACTTTGTGATAAAAAGATTAGCACGGAATAAATTTAAACCTGAAATTAAGATGTATAGGCAAGGAGATCTCCTTTTTAAAAAAATAGCTGCGCTTCCAGATCATTTAAAAGAAAAACCCGATAATATTGTTGCTGGTGGAGAAGGGAACGCACATACCCATATGCTTGTAAATGGCGAACTCTTTCAAGTAGAACGGTCTGATCAAAAATACATCAGAACACGCGAAGACACGAGATTAATTCATGAAGAACACCTTCCAATTAAATTAGAACCGGGAGATTATGAGGTAGTAAGGCAACGAGAGTATTTAGGACCAGGATTAGTGAAAAGAGAAAGATTTGTCACAGATTAACTCCAATGGAGAAGATGAGTTATGAGTTTTAGGAATAATAGAGGATTTAGAGCCGGTCATGAAAACCTAAATGAACAACATTACGTTCGGATCCATGAGCAAAATAAGAAATATCTTAGGGGGATCAATTTCCAGAGGATTTCGGATAGATATACAGATCCGATTATCCGTATAATTGATAAGTTCAGAGAAAATCTTCTAATAGAGTATAAAACTTCATCTTCCACTGCAGAGGAGCGGATAGACAGAAAATTTAATTATATTAGAGTAAAAGATTCATCAACAGATAAATTCGTATTTCTTAGCGTCCCTAATCAAATAAAAAACTGTAAAGAAGCGATTGCTTGGACCTTTGGGCTTTCTCTTCCCCAATACAACCTTTTTTTTCAAACGTAGTTGTTAATTACATTTTATCAATAATTGTGTCATTTTCGTGATCCGGATGGCAAGTTCTAGCGAATATATATCGGCGTATTTAAACAAACTAGATTCAATAGACAGTGATAAAGAAGGTAATTATAGCGAACTTCTGCACGATCACGTTGTTTCCTTAATTAATGGAGAGCGCTATGATCAGTTGGTTACGTTATGCCGAGACATTTTGCAGTTTGATCTTCACACGCCTCTGATACAAAAAGTAGTATTTACTTTAATTAACCTGAATGAAGCCGGTAAAGCTATTGCTATAGGCAGAGCATATTTGAAGTTAGCACCAAGGCATCATCTGGTGATTGAAGTCATTGATGAGTTTTTAAGATACAAAAATTATTCCGGTGCAATTGATGCTTGTAAGATGTATTTACTTACCAACCAAAAGGATGTTTTAGAAGTTGTTCCTGGATATATCGTACAATTTTTAGAAACCAACGAAACTCTCGATGAGATTTTCGAACTACTAGAAATTTTTTTAGATCTAAAACCTAAGAGATGCGATATCAATAATTTGATTCATGACATGATTGAAATTCGAAATTATCGCGTTGCAGTTTATATTTCTAAATTACTCTTGGATTTGAATTTTGAAGATATAGAGATGTTATATGAAATTGTGAAATTACTGAGCGATAATGGAGAGAGCCAAGGAGCTGGAGAGATATGCAAAAAAATTATAAAGTATTACCCAAGAACGCCAGAGCCATTGGTTTTATACGGAACTGTGCTAATAAGTATGAAAGAATTTCATAAAGCAATAAAGATCTTTAACGACATTTTAACAAACTTATCATCCTCCGATTATGAGATAAAGAGTAGGATATTGAATTACATTGGAAGAGCTCACTTTTGTTTAGGAGATTTGAAAAAAGCAAGTTGGGCATTGAGAAAGTCAATAACGCTAAATCCTAAGCTTCCAAATCCTTATTGTAATTTAGGATTTACCTATTATAAAAAGGGATATAAAGAAAAAGGGATTAAACTGGTTAAAAAAGCGATACTATTAGATCAAAACCATAGCAGGGCTTGGGCTAACCTGGGAAGAATCCATTTTGAACTAAACAACTATTATCTGGCTTTTAATGCATGTTATTCCTGTCTAAGTATAAATAACCAGCATCAAGAAGGAATTTCCCTCTATAAAAAACTATCTGACACTCCTACATTAATTATTCTTAACTACATCATTTCTAAACTTAAAAAATTAGGTTATCGGTGTGGTTTTGACGATTTTAACGAGAATTTATTTCCCAATGAGCTATTAGAAAAACGGGGATATATTTCGTATTCTAAGGAGTATCAATCTTTCTTGATGGGCTCTAATCACGCATTTTTTGATAACATAATAGCAATATATAGCTGGCTTCCTACATGTGATAAGTGTAAGAGCATATTAAAATTATATGGGGAGAGAGTTGACTATAAAACAAATCAGAGAATAAGTTATTATCGCTGTGAAAAATGTGAATGGGAAACAAGCGAAACACGAGATCTTCAAGCTTCTAATATCTCTACCATTAAAATACGAGTTATTCTAAATTCCACATCTTTTTTCAAGAACAATAATAATAATAAATTTGGAGTTCAATACGCAAAATTAGATCAAGAGAAATTATTCATAACCTATACTTGCTTCGATGAGATTCTAAAGGATCGCAAAAGTCACTCAGATCTCCTAACTAATTTGTCTCAAACAACTCTATTGTATGGTCAAGATATTCGTTAAGGAGGAGAATTGACACGCTCGCGAATTTAACCCATAAAAAGTTTTTTCCATATTCAGGTTATCGATCAGAACAACTTGAAATTATCCGTGAGATCGAGTTTGACGCCCGATTGGGGAAGAATATCCTATTAGTTGCTCCAAGTGGCACTGGTAAAACCATCATTGCGTTAAGTGCTCTGCTCCCAATTTTATACGAACGGAAATTAAAAATCATCTATATGTGTAGAACTCACTCCCAATCTGCCAGAGTTATAAAAGAGCTCAAGAAGATTAATAAGGCAATTCCTGAGGTTAAGATCCGTGGCGTATCCCTTAGAGGTAGAAATGAGATGTGTATAAACCCCAACCTACTCCTACGTGATAAACTCTCTCCTTTTAACGCGATGTTAATGTGCCAAGGGTTAAGATCTGACAAATCATGTACTTGTTATGAAAAATTTATTAACTTCCATGCCGAATTTAACCCTAAATTCGAATTTAGTGAGCCGATGGAAGCTCAAGAAATAATCAAGTATTGTGAGGATAGGGACTATTGCCCCTATTATTTCACTAGAGCTCTTTTATCGCAAGCAGAGATCATAGTATGCAATTTTCAATGGATGATAAATGTCGAAGTTCGCTCACAATTCCTAAGTCTGTTACAGAGGGATTTAAATGAATGTATTCTTGTAATTGACGAATGTCACAATGTTGTTGATCTATCCACAAGAGCAAATTCGTCTAAACTAGATTATTCTTTTATTGGCTCTTGTATAGGTCAGATGAGAACTGAAAAATTACGAAAAAGATATTTTACATTCGCTCTATTCCTAAGAAGTCATCTATCCCAGAAAAAGAAAGAATTCTCTGAAACGGGAAGCTACAATATTAATCCACAAGAATTTTTAGAGGAAGTTTACGATAAAATGAACTTTAAGACAAAAGACGATTTTATTATATTTCTGAATAGCTTAGAGGCACACAATTTGGATAGACTTACAATTTTAGCACGCTTTTGGCTTGACTGGCTCTCAAAATCTGAATCAGAAAAATATTTCTTCTGCTATTATATGAAAAAAGAGGAGCGTACAAACATATCCATTGAGATTGTAGCTTTAGAACCTCGCGAAGCGATACTTCCATTATTTCTTAAAAGCTATACTTGCTTAAATCTTTCAGGAACGGTTAATCCGTATATATATAACAAAATCTTAGGAGCAAATAAAAAGAACGCCGGATACAAAGAAATCATTGCCAATTCTCCTTTCAAAAGTAAGAATATAAAGGCATTAATTGTTAAGGGGGTTACTACTAAAATTGATAGAAGAAAACCCCAAATGTACCAAAAAATGCTGCAAAAAATCGAAGAGGTTATCTCGTGCACTCCGGCAAATGTGGGCATTTTTTGTGCATCTTATAATATAATGAACGCTCTCCATAAAAATGGTATAAACAAAGTCGTAGAAAAACATGGAAAAACGCTTTTTTATGAAAACGCAAGGATGTCAGCTTCTAAAAATGCCATAATCCTTAGAAGTTTTAAGAAATTTGCTAAATCTAAATCTGGAGCGGTATTACTAGGAGTGTGTGGTGGCAGAAATTCAGAAGGAGAGGATTTTCCAGGCGATCTCATGAACGCGGTGATAATTGTTGGCGTACCGTATCAATCGATCACGAAACGATTAAATGCTAGAATTGAATATTATAACAAGATTTTCAAAAATCAAGGGTGGCTTTTGGCATACCTATATCCTGCAATGCAACGAGCTAACCAAGCAGCGGGCAGACCGATTCGTAGAGAAGGAGATAAAGGCGTAATAATATTTTTGGATTTTCGGTTCAAAAATCAATTAAAGTGGATGTCAGATTGGATACAAGATAATGTAAGAGTCGTGCTTGACAAAGCTAATATTATTTCGGAAGATTTAAAGGCTTTTTGGAATTAGTGATAAATTAAATGAATCAGCAAGATCCATTGATCAAGGGCCTCTTAGATGACCTAGAATCGCGATTTTCTGACAACATCGTAAGTGTGTTTGGAATTGGAAGCTATTTCAACCAGAATCTCCCTTCTAACTGGATTAAAAACGATGTCGATTTAGTAGCGATCGTGAACTCTTTGGAAAGTATCCCAAAACAAGACTGGACCGAAGTGAGATACGAAAAAAAAGAAGTTGGGGCTAATGAAGTCTGGATAGGGTTTAATAGCCTGAAGGGAGTTAAAAATCGAGAACTATTCCAGAAAGAATCGTTCGCTAACTATGAGTGGAGCATAATAGGCCTAAAACTCCCCGAAAATTCGGTTCTTCTTTACGGCCGGAATATTCGCGACGAATTACCGGCAATAAATATGTTACAATTAGATTACGACGGCATCCTTATCCGGAGTTTGTATCACCTTAACAATAGTTTTAAGGAGGGAACTACGCAGAAGGCTAAGCGGGAATTTACGAAAGGAGTGTTTAAGTTCGGTTTTTACCTCGGTATTTATTTTGATCCGCAATTTCATTTTACCTCCATCGTGAAAATTGCCGAAAAGATAAAACAACTCGTTTCAAAAATGAAAATTGACAGTATTAATAACGATTACTTCGAAGAAGCCGTGATCTATAGAATAACCTCCCAATTTAAAACAGAGTTTGCTAAGTTAAGGGATGATTTCGTTAAGTTCATGTTTAACTCGTTAGTAAAAGGCTCCTTGCACAAGAAAATGGACAAAAACGAACTAATAAGGGTCTTAAGCACGACGTTTAGCGGGTTAGCGTATTTGGTTCGATTGGTCAGAAAAATGGAAATCCAAGAACCAGCGGAATAGCTTGTTTTCGAAGTAAGTAGCGTAGGTGTTTTACCTACCGTTGGGTTTTCTACGAAATTGATCCAACGATCAAAATCGAACATTATGATCAATTCCGAATCGAGATCAAATGATCGAAATTGTACTTATAAAATATTGAACCATTGGTAACACACACGTTAACTAATTAATTCACGTTAGGTTAATTTTGATTACCGATTGATCTCTCTATTTTAAAAATTAGGAGAAATCTCATTCCCAAATGTCTATTAATCTTTTTAAACTCTTAGCCCTTATGTTTTCCATTCTGTATCTATATATTTTAATGCGCCCAAATATTTTCTCCTGCACTAAATTACTGGATTTAAGAATTTCTAAGTGCTTTTTTACTATAGTGTAATTAAGGTTATGTCTATAATAGAAATTATATAAATAATATTTTATTCCTGATAAAATAGCGGGGAGTCCCATTTTCCCGTCAACTTCATTTCGACTTTAATATCATTTGACATGTCTATAATCTTTTTCAAGCATCCTTCTTTATAGCTATTGAGCCACGCATCAGTAAGACTAGTTTCTATCTCCCTTAGTGGAGGGTCATGTTTTCTACACGTGTAGTAGCATTTATAACTAAACGGTTTCACCACAACTTCATACTCCCAGTTAAAAGCCTTCCCGCATGAATTAATCTGAGTCAGCTCGTCATTCTCGTATTCATAAGTGACTTCTAACTCAGTATTTATTCTGTCTCTATTAGATAATATTAATTTTACAATTTCTTCGGGATTCTCAATTATATCCCAATTGTCACTAAGAAATTCAACAAAAGGTCCATCACAAATCTGCTCAACATCGTATAGCAAGTTCTTAAGATCTTCACGGATATTCATAGGTAACTTGTCATGGTCACTCGAATAAATAGTTTTTTATGTCAAGAACTAGCTATAGTCCAGGCTAATTCCTCATCGGTAACATATTTTTTGAAGGATTACATAAGAAAAAAACTCATTTTTGGTATAAATTTTCCCCCTAATGCAATGCACAGGGGCGAAATTATGTCACCACTAGCACCACATTAAATAAAGAGGTTAAAATTCCAGATAAAAAAGAACAAATGAGGGAAAACTCTCTAAAATACTCTAAATTTATAACCAATTTATCCATAGCAATGAAAGTTTTATTGTTTTAATTCTTTTAATAAATTTTCTAGGATTTGAATTACTTTTTTTTTATAAGTGACTTGTATAGGATAATCATAGCTAAACTTTTTCCAATCTGGTCGTTTGTGGCCCACCTTAAACTTGGAGCCATTAAATTTTACTTTATAAGAATTACTATCAATTTTAGTAATTATTTGGTCAGCAATAATATACCAGTGATATTTTGTACCGATACGAGGACCAGTATTTTGAAGTGCTTGATTTGCACGCGTTTTAGTGCTTTTAAATTCAAATCCCCATCTATCGGGAGCTTCTTTTATTTCAGTCCATTTACCATTGTTAAAATTCCACTGATGAGATCCTCCAACTTTCATGCCAGTATAGATCTTATCTCTATATTTTTTAAAACTGTTATACATTATTTTGTCTCCAATTTTATTATTATTGTTGAAGTTTTAAATCTTAAGAGAATTTACGTTTCTTTTTGCGCAAGAGAACGACTCCGGTTAATCCTATACCCCCTACTAGTAGTGCTTAATAGTAGTACTACGAATAGGTTATTTTTAAATTTCTTCATAAGATTCTTTAACTCAATTGTCTTTTGTCTGTTACTGAATAAGGTTAGAAGAAAATATAAAGTTAACATAAGATTCAGAAAAATGTTGTAATTTAAATACCTTCTTTTCGAAGTAAGTAGCGTAGGTATTTTACCTACCAGTTGGGTTTTTCTATGAACTTTTCTTTGAACCATTGGTAACACACACATTAACTAATTAATTCGCATTAGGTTAATTTTTATGAATTTAACGAGCGTTAAATATCAGGACAGTTGTATTTTTATCGGTCTAAATGGCTCTCAGAACGGACGGGAAAACGAGGTGCTCCTCCACAAAATCAGGAGTGTATACGTGGTCTATAAGATTAAAGCGTATGAACGCCAAGTTCGAGAGACCATCATAATTGGAAAAAAAGATTTATTTGCAGTAAAAAAAGAATTGCTCTTAAGGTTCGAGCTTAACCAGCTTCTGAGCCCAGAGGAGTGCGAGATTGAAATCGTTTCGCTTAAGTTTAATTTTATTAACGGAAAAGTTAAAAAAATAAACATTAATAAGACATTTTCGTTTCTTGAAATCCGTTCTTTCGAGCAGATTGACATTACAAGCAGAAATTCTTCTAAAAAAACTAACGACAAGAAGGGAAAGAAATCTCAGAACAAAATGCAATCTATAAAAGCTCCTAAACCCACTAAACCTAAGCTGGCAACCGCGCCAAAAAAAAGGTTTGATGAAACCAAAATAACCCCTGGAGGGCTTACTATTATAGAAGACACAACCCCCATCGATATTATCGTGGCGAAAATCGAGTCAAAAGTTCAGATCAAGGTAGACGCGGAGACTAAAAAGCTCGATATAGACATTAAAAAGCTGTGTTATAAAACCATCGATCTTTTACTCTCTAACTTACCCCAACCCGAATTAGCAGAAGAGTATCGCGCCTCAAACGCAATGGTAAAATCGATCCATAGGTATATCAATGTCGAATTGCTGCAAAACGAAAGCGAAGGCGAAGGGGGAGAAAGCGTGTGAACTTCTACGAAGATAGCCTTACATATTTAATGAACGACATGCTCGTAAAAGCCTACGATTTCAAGGTAATAAAAGAAGCGATCAAGCAGATAATGGAAAAACTCCCTAAACCTTACGAATTAGTGCTTATAATAGTAACAAAACTTCCTTCAATCGAAAGTCCGTTGGTGGAGCGATTCTTAGACGAGGGTAAAGTAAAGTCGTATCAAAAAAAAGAGATATGCCTGAAGCTGAAAGAAGTTATTAAAGGAAAGCTCAATATACACTTAGAAAGCTCCTTAAACCGATTTTCAAAACTAAAAAACTGCTCGACTATGAAGTTGAAAACCGCCCCGAACGAATTTAGGGTTTTTATAAGCGTTCGAAACTTAGATAAGTTCACACCTAAACTACTTTATGCCGTAATAAACCATTTTAACGTAAACGCCCTTGGATATTGCGATAAGGTAGAAGTAATCCTTTCAGTTGCTCAGACCAAAGGGTCTTCCCTCGAAGTAATTTTAAAAGAAGAGCTTCCGAGCATCTCGGCTTCGAGTCTCTCTAATTTCGTAACATTAAGCGACAAAGAAAAAGTATTAAATTTTTTTGGGTGCCCTGAGGTGAAAGAAATTCTTTTTACTCATTTTTTTCCTCATGGGTTAGAGAACGACCAGTTGCGCACAGAAGTTACCTATGACCAGCTTCGAGAAGAAACCGTAGCACAAAAAAGGAGAAAGGTGTTACTTCCGTCCGGTGAATACGAAAATTTACACGACGCCATTACGCCCTTTATTACGCACGAGGAGTTCCTACAAATTGTCGATATTAACAATATTCTTGGGTTTTATCCTTCGGTGAGAACCACGAACACGCAAGAGGTAGTGACTGCCATGATCGACATCGATGTCTCGAGCTTTTTGAGAACCTCATTTTCGCCTTCGGTCGTATGGGAATTAGTCATCGCGTTAACCGAAGAAATCGTTAAAAATTTAACCGAGTTCTTGCGCTTACCTATACCTTTAGTGGCGTTTTCTGGGAGTAGAGGGGTGCACTTAACCTACAGACTCGCTATTAACTCTGTAAGCGCCGATTTAAACTATGTAGACTATTCGGAGCTTTACTTATTGCCCTCCCAAAAATCTCTGGCGAAAAACAATAGATCGCTCATACACGATAAGTTCATTTTTATTCGAACTTTGATGCAGGCAATTTTACTTTACACTGCTCAAAATATATCCCGCGAAAAAATCCCCAAGACCATCCAAGAATCGTTAGGGATAGTAAGAATCATGGACTTGTTTACCCTATCGGTCTTTTCTCGAAACAAGATCGGGGTTCTACTCGATACGAGCAGTAATAATAGTTCTGTATATCGAGTATTCTCTATTCATCCTACTACTGGCTTAGTTTCGATCCCACTCCTCGATCCAAAAACCAAAAAAATTAGAAACGAGCTAAAGTCTTATTCCGCTCTAAAAGAAGCGTGCAAACCAGGAACGGTAGTTAATAACTTAAGAGAGGGTAAGAAGGACATTTACTTCCAGTTTCCACCCGAAATTAATAAGGCACAAATCAAATATTTACTGCGTCCCGACAAGCTTCTACCCACCCTTTCAGTGATAGTTAGGTTTTCCGACCGATACGCAACCGAGAGAAGCCCGTGGTCTATGAAGTTTTGGCTCGAAATGTATCAATTGAACAACTTTTACGGCTACCTAATGGCTAAAATGCTTTCGATTGAGCGTTCTGACAACAAAATTGGAACTTCTTACCAAGAAATTGCCGAACTTATCGACCACTCCGAAGTTAACACTAAAAAATTTGCAAAGGAGGTAGTAGACGATTATTTTTTCAGAAATATCAGCTTCAAGACTTTGAAGGCTCGGTTAGACGCGTTTCACGACTTGGATTTTTACACGAGCTTTAAATTTACGGAAATTACCGTGTTATCCCCTGAGAGAATCAACTATTTGTTTTCAAACATCAGGGAGAGAAATATGTTTTTCCACAAGTTCACTTCCTTTTTCAACATTAGTTTAGTATTGTTATGTTATTACGCTAAAAAGGAGTCCGGAATTGAACCACGCATTAGAAGCTCCATAGAAACTCTAGCTAAAAGAGCCAACGCTCTACACCAAGAGCTTACTTCCGTAAAACTCGCCACGAAGAACGACAAGAAGCTCTTAGTAAAGAAAGGTTTTGCCCAAATCGTTTGCGTGTTTAACGTTCTATCGAATTTTATAAATGAGGTGGTCGGGCGCGACAAACCTTAATAACAAAAATAACGAAAATCCAAGGGAGTTCGGTAAGTTATGGATGAGTTTTGACCTTTCTTGCGGCCTAAAAGAGATTAGAAGGGTGATGTCCTCTATCAATTTAATTATATCGAATGGAAAGAAAGATAATAAGGTAAGAGTGCGCCAGTTTAAGTTGAAGCAAGCGTTTCCGCCTTATAAATACGCGATCTTAGACTTAGAGGGCGACCCTCCAAAATTTTTTGGAATTGTAGTATCGAACGTAGTTACTCAAATATTTATTACCAATAAAAAATATTTAAAAAAGTTCTACGAGGTTATTTGGAAGGTTCTTAACGAATTAATCGACTTTTATTTATTTACCTTTTCTAACACCGAAACTCGATTTTTTAAGAGGATTTTGCCTTTTAGACTAAAGGAAGTAGAAGATAAAGCCTTCCTTCAAATTCTAAAGATCGTAAATGTCCAAGCACGAGACTACGAGGGATTAGTGCCCGCACTTTATAGCTTGGACCAGAAATCCTACCACGACCCCCTGCTTCGAGACTCTAAGAAAATAGAGCTCCACTTCAAAAAAGGGGATTACTACCTCATATTGGAACACAACAAGTCCTGTTTACTCTCCACTCTTCAAATAGTCCAAAAGCGATATTTAAAACTACACGTAATTTGAGTTAGCTGAAACTGATCATGAAAAATTATGATTTTAAAAAGAATCTAATGACTTGAAGTTTTTGGGGTCAATTTTCTTTAGTTTATCCTTGTCTTCCTCTTCCTCCTCCTCTTCTTCTTCCAAAACGCCAGTAACCTCGAAACGAGGATAAGTTTCTCTTGTAATGCTGTGATCTTTTGTTAAAAACCTAAACATATCTGAGACTTCTTTTAACTGTTTTATCGTTGGTTTATTGTTTGCAACAACATAAATGTAAGAATCGCCACCGGATTCTACCTCGTAAATATTCCAATCTACGACAGTATGATCAAGCCTATAGCCGGTTCCGCCATCTCTAAACATATATTCTATTGCAACCTCCTCTTTCCAATCAAACACGTTTATTTCCGCTATTACCATTAAATTCTTAATTCGTTCTTTGTATTTCTGCCTTAAGGGGGTAGTTTTTAATATTTTAACCAAATTGGTGTAAAGAACTGCCTTATCTTCGTAATTTTTCACGGATTCTAGGGCATTTATAGTAGCATCGCATATCTTTTCGATGCGGGAAGCATATTCCTTTATTAAGCCGGTATCTTGAGTCGCCTTTAACAAGGAATCTAATGCTGATATCTTATCTTTATCAAATTTCATGCGCTCCACGATGTTCAAAAGCTTTGGCAAGAATTTTTCCAGCAAACCTGTTCCTCTTTTATGCAATTGCTTACAAAAGTTCGCTTTAATATAGGGAGTTTTTACGCCTTTCATAAAGCTGTTAACCAAAAGACCTAAATATTTTTCACTTAACAGAACCGTGCGCTGAATAAGTAAATATAACTTCCTATATACCTCAAATCTCTCGTACTCCCCTATTGTCTCTAAGGCGTCTATAGAAGCATTGCAAAATTCTTCTATACGGGGAGCATAGGTTGTCATAAAATTGGCATCCCGAATCATCTGAAGCAAGTATTCAAACGCTACAACCTTGAACGGATCGAATTTCATACCTTCTACCATATCAAAGAGCATTGGGAGTTTTTCCTCTAACAGATTAGTTCTTCGGATCGCATTAAGTAATTGCTTAAGAAGGTTCGGTACAATTTTTGGCGTCTTTATGTTTTCTACCACACTTATTATTTTAGGAAATGATGTTTTATCGAGCGCTGATTCTAATTCAGCACCTGTCAGATAGCGTAAGTATCTTCCCTCCAAAAGATAAATAACGACATTGGGATATCCACTAGCTATTCGCTTTACAATCTCCTCCTTGAAGGCTTTTTGAGCTCTGGGATCCCCTGCGTCTACTAATTTTTTTAATAAGGGAAAAGCTAATTTGGAATGGAGTAAGCGTGTGTCGTATCCGTTTTCCGCCCATGCTTGTAAACTGGAACAATGACCCCAAAATTCCGTCTCAGGATCGGGACTAATTATCCTTACTTCATTCCAATAGGTCCATCCCAGACGATCTGCAATGATATCTATTGACTCGATCTCCTCAAATTCTTCCTCTTCGACATGTTCGACAGGAATGTTCAGTAGAAGAAATTTACATAGATGAAGAAGTACTCCTTTCAAGTAAATATTCGTATTACCTTCTTCTAATTTTAGCGTGAGATAATCGTTAATTACAAACTCGGTCGATTCCTGAAAAGAATTACTTGGCTTATTGATCATAATTGATAGTTGATCCTACATTATCCGAATGTATCATATATTGAGGGCGGCTCAGGAGTAAGCGCTGCTGTTACTAAGAAGATGATAACAATGATTAAACCAATGCATAGTATGATTTCATACATTGTGTTTTTGCTAGCCATAATGTTCAAATCTAATTTCTGTCTCTTAATTATTCTATTAAACAATCTTAATATTTATAAATAATGCATAAGAAATTTGAGAATAATGAGGAAAGAAATATTTAGGATTTTGGAAAATCCATCAAATTTGGATCACAAATTCGAGTTAACAATTGAAAATTGGGAAAAATTGTTGTATAAGATGATTATAATATGACTCGTCATTGTTACCAAATGGTAATTTTTGGTATACGTAAAGGAGAAGATCTCGATTTTTTAATTGAAGGCTTCTACAATTTAGATTTCCAGCGAATACAAGAATATGAAATTGAAGCTTTTGAAAAAACACATCAAATAGAAATCAAACTAAGAAATTATATAGATAATTATGAAATTTACTTCAGTTCGGAAACCAGTAAAGATATTAAAGAATTTTATGAGATTCTACCCAGGGGAACACCCCCTGATGTTTTTTATAAGTACCTTGACGAATGGGAGGGAATTTCTGGAGATTTAATTAGATACATTAAAGAAAAAGAAGGAAAAGACCTAATTTATATTCATTTCATAAGGGATGACGAGTAAAACATAGCACACATTTTTCTCTTCTAAGACATATAAACTCCCAAATTCAGCTATAAAATAAAAAATTATCCCGAGTAAATTTAATAAACGCGAAGAACATAAGTAACCTTAATTGATTTTCTGTGTGTGTACTAATTGTAGAGCTTAATGTATAATTTAAAACTGATTTTATATCTCTTGTATTTTTCCTATTAATACCAACCCTTAAATTAAAAAGATCTAACTATTAATCAATATTTTTTTCCATTCGATTTACGCTTGATAGTGTGTAGTGTGTAAAGATCATGTTTTGTCTTGAGTGTAATAAACCGATAGAACCAGATTCGAAATTATGTCCTTATTGTGGTACAAATTTAGAAGAATCTATAACTGAAAGTGTTAAATCCCCAAAAGTCTTAATAAACGAAAGAATTCGAAGAAAAAGCTATTTTTGGAAATTAAACTTAATAGGAGCATTAATGGCCGCCTTCTCTCTGGTGCTCCCTTACATATATTATCACTCCCAAGTCCTGATTTTATACCCAGATCCTGATTTTTATGGGTGGACATGGTTATGGGGGTTAGGTATCAATTTTAACGAAAGCGAGGGTTTTAAATTTTTTTTTAGCTTTCCTCCATATTCTATTAATTATAACGCCTTAATTATTACCATCATCTTTGTAAGTATTGTTTATATAATGTTTATGATTGCGATTAGAGAGAAAACTTCTGGTGACTATAACGTAAAGAACTTGAGAAAAGGTGATATAATATTGATTATCCTTGGTATTGTTTTGATCGTGTCTAACATCTTTCAATTATTTGATATGATTCCAGTGCAATATCCAACCATAACAACTGAATTCTTTCCGGTTGGGGCTATTTCTGCTTTTTTTGCAGCTGGAATCGCCATCTTTTCCGGGACATTAGGACTACGCAAACGGTAATGAAATCAAGATTATTCGTATTTTGCAAGCGTGATAGAGGGATTAGAATTCATTAGGGCTTTAGGTTCAATAGTTGGGATACTTTGATTCGTAATAGGGTTACTTATGTTAGTATCGGGTGGGAGGGCATTCAAGAAGACAGCCCTTAAGGTCGTAATTATTTGTATAGGATTAATGTTTGTCTATGGTCCAGATACAGGAATTAGATATTTTCGCATTTAGCATTTAGTACCAGTTTGAAAAAAATCTGAAATCATATTTCATATGAAATGAAATTTCATATAATTTTTCTTTATATATGGACAAATTATGATGCTTTCAAAAATAAAGTAAGAAAATGTTCGAAGAAATCATTTTTATGGTAGGTTTTGCAGTGTTCTCTATAATAATATCGTATGTTCTTTTAAAATTTGCACCTAATCCATTGGATAAATTTATTCGCGTTTTGGCAGCTTTAGGGATTATTATCCACGAACTTTGCCATGGATTGATGTGTCTATTAACCAATACTCGAATAAGAAGCATGAAATTGTTAGTACGCTCTGAGGAGGGATCAAAATTTGGTCTGAGATATGGGGGAAGAGTTGAGTTAAAAGACTATGAAAAATTAACATTTTTGCAAGCATTACTCATTGGATTTGCTCCTATTTACATCTCATTCTGGCTTTTTTTCTTTTTGTGGCAACAACTTAAAAATCCGGGCTTAGATGTTGGAATATTTTACATTTACTTATTTGTAATGATGTCGTTAGTACTAAGTGCAGCACCCTCGTTTGCGGATGTATTAGCAGTTTTTGGGGCGTTCCATTTTGATTGGAGATATTCGTTGTATCAAATTAGTTTATTATTCTTGTCAGTAACTACTGTCTGGCTTGTTATTGCCTATTATAAAATTCAAGTTTTTCACGAAATCGTGACATATGTATCAATTTTCGTAGGATATTATGGATTTAAAACGGGATTTAAAGGATTAAAGGGTATATATCTCCATTATCTAAGAAAAAGAAGAGGTCTATTTGTTTCGAGAAAAACAAAGACTAAAAGTTTGACTCGAGGACGCATTACACCCGTGAAAACTAGAGACGAAGCTCAGTGGTGAGAAATGAAAAATTATGGAGGTAGAATATTGGCAATCAAGAGTGAAAATTACGCAAATCCCGCTTGAAATT
>Ga0255055_10000256_pt1 | contig 42461 bp, 46 predicted proteins | sample JV7_2_27_MG_FD_188633 | JGI IMG/M metagenome (GOLD analysis project Ga0255055, IMG submission 188633) | Seawater microbial communities from Jervis Inlet, British Columbia, Canada - JV7_2_27 | ecosystem: Environmental > Aquatic > Marine > Inlet | place: Canada: British Columbia | collected... | reverse complement strand
AACGAGCGAAATCCGCTGGCGGACTACCGCCCAACCGAATTACGGGATCACCTGTTTTTGAGATAGGTTCTAGGGCAAATTAAGAGATATGCGATTGTGTGTCAAGTTCCAAAATCTGCAATGGAGTTGACCTCTGATCCCGATACCCCTATTCTATAGTGAGAAAAGCCACCAAAATGTTATGATGTCCATTTCAAAAATAAATTTCTTCCGGCCCGGGATATGGGAAAACGGAGCCCTTTTAACGGAGATCGAACGCAACCTGGCCGTTGCGGATGACCAGTTTGCTTCCGGAAGATGGAAGCCGGCCATCGAATCCCGGGTTTTCGAAAGGTATCAGGATACACTGGGTGGCCGGCCGATTGAAAGTTTCGATCCGGACGGCTATCTGGCTGAGCTCGGTCTTGGAGAATCGTTGACTGCCGGAAGATCCAATATCGACCTGCTGTGCGCTTTTCATCTTGTTCGGGAGTATCGTCCTGATCCACGCTACTTCCCGCTTGCAAAGAACATTGCCGCTTTTGTCCAGAAGATCTTTTTATCGACCAGCCGAATCTTTCCCGCGCTCGTTAACGCCGTCGACCGTCTGGTTGACCCCCTCGCAGTCAAAATGACCGAAAGAAAATATCAGACGGATCGGTACCACTCGGCCCCATATGGCCAAATCGAGGAAATTATTAAAGGAGACCGATGCGATCTCCCCAAAGAGGCACGCTATCTGGGTATTTTACGCCAAAAGGTGCCCCAATTCGCATGGGATCGAGGCCCCCACTCCGGAAGCATCGACCCGGGTTGCCGTGCGAATGAAAACTTCGGTACCTATGATATTGCATTGAAATTTGGCTTTTGTGAGGAGCAGGCGCACAGAATCGCAACAAAATGCTACGATGTGGACCTCAGCCAAACCCACTATTACGATCCCGATGATCGCTCCAAACTTAGAATAACCGGTACGGTAGGTGAAATCGGAGACATTCAGCGGCATTACAACCGCAGCCCTGCCGGCATGGAAGACACGCGCATCACCGCTGCTAAAATCCTCCTTGACCGCGCCCTGCTGCTGGCGCAAGACGGCTTTTACGATGCCGCCGAGCAGGAATTCAGCATCGGCTTGCACAGTCTGCAGGATATTTTTTCACATGCCCAATTAACGCCCTTCACCCACACGTGTCTGGGAGAGTTCCCCGATCTCGTGAAGTATCATCCCTTATCCATGTTTGAAGCCGCCCTTGCCACCGAGGGTTATTTCAAAAAATTCATCGCGGGCCTCAATTTAAAGCCAATCGGCCAGGGGGCTGAATTGCAGATGCCCATCACGCCCTCCGGCCAGCTTGTTGTTGGAAGTGCCGGCCCCGAGGAGAAATCCAGGGTGTCGCAAAAATTGGCCGAATTCCCAAAGGAACTGACAGCTTTCCTAAAGAACAACGGCATCTGCATTTTTGTGGGTGCCGAAGAAACAAAGCTTACCGAACTCGGATTCGGAACGGATCTTGACGGTGACGGAAAGATAACGCCGGGCAAATGGGTGGACGTCAATAAAGACGGCAAGCAGCAATGGTTCGAGATGGAAGATCAATTTGATAATGGAAAAAAATGGGATCGGCAGCCGGCAGCCTATAACCATTACAACCGCATGATTTTTATCGCGGCCCGGGTTTTAAAAGAACCCATATTTGAAACGCTCTTAAAACACGAAATCAATCACGCGATTGATATGACCTGCCGGGATAATCCGCCGCTAAAGCATAAATGGAACTCGTATATCGACAAACTTTATAACGCGGCACGCCGGCAGGGAACCATCGCCTTTGACGAGTTCGACCCCCACGAGTACTTTGCCCGAATCGAAAAATAATAGATCCCAAAAGTGCCGAATGGATAGGTGTCAAATCTTGAATTGTGAATTAAAATTTTAAACGTAAACGTATACTTACAGCCACTATTCAAGGTTTTACCCTAATAACCCTCCTGCCATGTGATTAGGGGGGTTTTTCGATACTTCGCCCAGGTTTTGGTTAGGACTGCAGATCGATTATGATCTGGATGTCGCTGAGGATAAGTTGCAGAATCGCCTCGACAAAGATGTACATCCCTACCCGGTTTAATTGGCCGAGCCTTGCCTTCAAAGATTCTCAGTCCTCCGATTCTCCCATTTGCTCCAAATCGGAAACAATGCCCTGTAAAATACATACTATATATAGATGAACAAAATTTATTTTACACCACATCATGTGTTTTCTTATTGACAGGTCTTGAATTGAAGTGTATGGCATCTGATAACCTACCGGCGGACTTGGGGCAGCGGAACCTATTGAAAAACCACAAGGGGGGTCGACGCTGCCTCAGATGAATTCCAGGCAAAGGAATCGATATCTTATTTTCACATTCTCACTAGAGAGGAGGGTCAAAATGATTATTAGTTTTGTTAACCAAAAAGGAGGCGTCGGAAAAACCACCTCCGCGATAAACATTGCTGCCAGTTTGAAAAGAAGGAATTATAAGATAGGGTTTGTCGATGCAGACCCTCAGGGCAGTGCCACGCATTGGCACTCCGTGGAAGACAACAACGCGTTTGAAGTCCTGCATCACCCGGAACCGATTTCTAAGAGCGAGATCGACGAGCTCTCCCAAAATTATGATTATTTAGTGATAGATGCGCCCCCTGCATTTGGTTATATTACAAAATCAATATTGGCGGTAACGGATCTTTCCATCATTCCATTGAGTCCCAGTTCGCTTGACATCTGGTCCTGCAAAGGAACATTGGAAATGGTAGATGAAGCCCGGGAAGAAAACCCCGATCTGGACGTTAAGCTTTTAATCAACCGGAAAATACCGGGAACCCGGGTGGGGCGCGAGGCACGCGATTCGCTGGCTGTATTTGATATGGATATACTGGATTCTGAACTGTGCCAGAGAGTTGCCTATATCGACGCAATGACCTCCGGAGTTTCGGTAATGCAATATGCACCCAGCAGCAAAGCGGCTGATGAGGTCGAAAGCCTCTGCGATGAGATCACGCTTCCGCAGGCACAAAGCGAACCCCGGATACAGGAAGAGCATCAATATACGCAATCACAAGATGTTGAGGATGAAAAACCGGAACCGTATCTATATACGCAACCGCAAGATGTTGAGGATGAGGATCCTGGATCTCATCCACAGATGCAACCGCATGACGCCGATGATGAAAAGCCGATCTGGTAAGTTGGTTATCGCAAACAGTTAGGAACGCAAGTATGGCCAAAATAAAAAGAAGAAAACTCAAGTGGATCGCATCCGATTCTTCTCAGGTCGTTGGATATAAACTATACTGGTCTGACAACGGGGCCGTACATTATGATTCCCAATGCGCCATGCTGGGAAATATCACAGAGATTATTTTACCCGATGATGTGAATTCTTTCACACCCAATGGCGACCCCATTGAATTTGGTGTCACTGCCCTGGATGAGCTGGGAAATGAGTCTGACATGATTACCCTGAAGGCACCCTATCAGTTTAATGTGCCAAAAGCTCCCGAAGATCTGTATCTACAAAAGTTAGACGATTTTTGCATAACCCGCCGGCCTAACGATGAGGATGACAGAGTCGATTATTACATAACCAGCCATCAGAATGATGAATCTGATGAAAACGAACCGGTTGTCCTGGTCGAAGCCGTCGGATCGATCAACTGAGTAAAATCCAGACAATTTAAAAGTGGTGCTATTTTTAGCACGCAGATACGATTTCGGCATTAATGTCCGATTCATGAAAAAGCAGGGTCATGCGGCCCTGCTTTTCTATTTCTGGGCACTGGACTATCCGCAATGTCACACGTTAACACACGTTTCTTGGAAGTTCTAAAACCTGTGGTTTTCTCCAGCAGATCGCTACATACCTATGTAATCCGCGGATATGTTTAACGGCAGAAAATATTATCCGCAGATTACGCAGATTACACAGATTAAATTCAAAATTGAACGTGGTATTAAAAAATATAATCTACGTGAATTTGCGTAATCCTCAGATTATTTGGAGTTGAGGTCTGGCGCTCATAATATAAATGTTCCCTTAATCCCTCTTATCGCTGTTTCGCAAACCGACGATCGTTTCTTAATCCGTGTAATCTGCGTAATCTGCGGATTGCATTGAGTCGGCGCCTACGCCTTGAAGGCTGAACTCTAAATAAGGCTTGACTCTTTGGGTTTTTTTGGAGAAGTAAACTCATGTCCTCTTTAGACTTTAGCGATATCCTTCAAGCCCGCCAACACTTGCACGGAATTGTACGCCAAACCCCTTTTGAACGCTCCGCCGCCCTCAGTGACCGGACAAATATGGAGGTCTATCTCAAGGCGGAGTGCCTGCAGCACACCGGTTCCTTTAAACTTCGGGGAGCCTATCACAAGATTGCCTCCCTCAGTTCAGAGAAAAAAACCAGAGGTAATCCGGATTACCCCTTGTTAAGACAAATCATAGCTGATTTTAGTGGGATAACAACATGATTCGATTTTATTTAGAACCGAGAACTGTAATAACATGGGAGGATTTCATAAATTCAAAGTCAAATTTTTCAATTGCCCTGGACGGCTATGTTAAAGGACCTCCAAGATTTTCAATCCAGGGCCCTTATGCCAATTTCAATCATCATGAGGGCGTCGCCCGCATTGCCACACGCAGCACCTGCGCGCAGGTATATTTTTATATTCGCCTTGGACTGCTGGACACCTTCCAAAAAAAAGGGGAGCCGAACGCAGGCGCGAACGGATGGAAGCATTTACAGCATGTCGAAAAAAGAAATGAAAGCTATCCTTCGCTCGGTGTGCGACAGAATTGACGCAGCGATTCGGGGGCGCAACGGAGAAATTGAATTGGATACACGGTTTGAGAAGATTGGCGGCGGATCCGGATGGCAGATGATCTTAGAAGAGGGACCCTACGCGCGCACAAAACTATTCTCTGAAAATATAAAAGCATATGTCGCTCTGGTTGAAAGCAGAGAAGATACCTACGCTTATACAATTGGGAAAATGTCACCTTTCGTCATGTTCCCTTTAGAACGAATTTATGAGGCGCTCAATAAAACTGAGGGGCTATCCTCACAGGAAAATTGCTGGGGTGGAAGTGCTATCATTGGCGGCTCACCGCGAAAAACCGGCAGCAGGCTTTCACCTGAAAAAGTAGAAAAAGTGATCAATGCCTGTATTAAGTTGGAAGTGAATTAATACACGCGTTTTTCGTTTTCTGAGAGTACACGCGCGCATGCGACCCGCTATGACTCAGCCGGTTGGTGAAGACACGCGCAAAGGGGAAAAAAATAATGAGCCCAAAGAAGCCGCTGTCAAATATCAAAGGGGATCTTTCCGGCGCTATATCCGCTGCTATCATTTCGATACCGCTTTCCATCGGATACGGCATTATCGTTTATGGTCCTCTGGGTGCCGAATTTCTCCCGGTTGCAGCTCTTTTGGGAATTTACGCCTGTCTTCTGGGAGGCATTTGCGCTGCATTACTTGGCGGGACGGAGATACAGATTACGGCCCCCAAGGCACCGCTGTCGCTCCTGCTGGCCGCTTTTGTTGCCCCTCTGGCTTTGAGTCTGCAGATTCCGGATGTTGCTTCCCGCAATATTCTGATTGTCGGTCTGGCCTCCCTATGCGTTTTAATTGCAGGCATCGTCCAGCTTCTGTTCGGGACACTACGGTTGGGGAATCTGATCAAATATGTCCCTTATCCGGTTGTTTCGGGGTTCATGAACGGGATTGCGGTTATTCTTATTTTGGAACAAATCGGTCCGCTGGTTGGCGCCCGGGGTCACGTCGCCCTGTTTGAAATTTTTCACAATCCCACCGTTGTGCAACCCTTAACGCTGATTGTGGGGTTGACAACCATCATCGCGATTTTTTTCGCCAGGCGCTTTATCAAAGCGGTGCCGGCCTCGCTCATCGGGCTTGTGGTCGGAACCGCTTTATTTTACGCCCTGAAGAATATCTCAGGCGCTTTTGCCCTGGGTCCGGTCATCGGAAATTTCTCTTTTCAATGGCCCAAACCCGATATTTTACCTGACGCTCTCAGATTACTTGACAATATCGATCTCGCCGACCTTTTTCCCGGCATCTTGATTACCGGATTTGTGCTGGGCTCTATTGGCGCGCTTGAATCTTTGCTCAGCTCTGTAGCGGCAGATAATATCGCCGGTACGCGCCACAAAAGTAACAAAGAACTCATCGGCCAGGGTATCGGAAACATGATGAACGCCGTCTTTTCCGCCCTGCCCTCGGCGGGATCAGAACTGCATAACATGGCAAATTACCGGGCCGGCGGCAGGAGCCGCCTGTCCAGTCTGATTTGCGGGTTTTTAATCCTTTTAATTGTAATGACGCTGGGATCGGTCATCGGAAAGATTCCATTGACCGTCATTGCCGGAATCATCATATCGGTTGGTATTGGATTGTTTGATAAATGGGTCTTAGACCTGATGCGAAACCTGTCGCAAGCTCGCGAACAGCAGAAAAGGATCATGGCGAACCTGGCCGTGACCATTGTGGTGGCGGTTATCACGGTGTGCGTTAATCTGATTGTTGCCGTTTTGATCGGGATCGCAATCGCATCCGGATTATTTGTTGTTAGAATGGGCAAATCCATCGTTAAGAGAAAATATTCCGGCGAACAGATTCGTTCTAAAAAGGTTCGCAGTATTAAAAACAACCTGCTGCTGGAGGATCGCGGCAAAGGGATCATCGTTTATGAACTCCGCGGGCCGTTATTTTTCGGTTCGGCCGATAATCTTGCCGGGGAAATCGAGAGTGCCATAAGTCAATACACCTATTGCATTCTTGACATGAAGCGCGTCAATGAGATCGACAGCACCGGCGCCAAGATTCTGGGACAGATCAGTAAAAAAGTGACAGCATCCGGCAAATATCTGCTGATCAGTTACTTGATGGATGATCCTTCATTATCTGATTTCCTCAAGGCGATGGGCGTATATAAAATCCTGGGGGAAGACTGTTTTTTTCCGGATACCGATGCCGCGCTCGAATGGGCCGAGGATAACGTGCTGACTCAATCACTTGAACTTGCAGGCGCTTCTGACCGAGTCAAACTTGAGCAGATGGATATTCTCAAGGATTTCACCCCGGAAGAAATCAACTTTTTAAAACAAAAATTAAAACATCAGACCTTCAACAAAGGAGAAATTATTTTAAAAGAAGGCGATACGGATAGAAATTTATTTTTGTTGGCAAGAGGATCCGTGAGTGTCAGGATTCACCTTCCGGAAAGTGACCGCTATAAACGTCTGATCACTTATAGCTCAGGGGTAACCTTTGGGGAGATGGCTTTTCTGGACGGCAGCCCGCGGTCTGCAGATGTATGCTCGGATGAAGACTCAGAAACCTATGTGCTATCTCCCGATGAATTTTCTGTTTTACAGGATGAAACCCCGCATATCGCTGTCAAACTGCTTCGCAATATCGCCTTGGAAATAAGCGATCGCCTGCGGATAAGAACAAACGAGGTCAGAGTTTTGGAAGAGGGTTAGATTTAAGTTTCAGTACATCTAGTTTACGTCAAAAGAAATAAAGGGGTCAAAGCTTGAATTGTGAATTAAAATTTGAAACGTATATCTAAGAAATAAAGGGGTCAAAGCTTGAATTGTGAATTAAATTTTGAAACGTATATCTATATTCACTATTCACAATTCAAGCTTTGACCCCAATAAGCTCGCTACCGCATAGGCCCGCAAGCACGGACCCAAAAAATGGTGTCATGGCTTCCGGATAAAATTCAAGATCGCATAATCGCATCGTTTTTTAACTGGGGAAAGTAAGTGACATCCATTATAAGAGCTCCAGCTCAAAGCAATCACCAGATTACGCAGATTACACGGATTAATAAACGGTCGTTGATTCGCGAAACAGCGATAAGGCGTCTGATCCGTCTTCTGCCCATAATGATTTATAATCAAAGTTTCTATCGCCAATAATATTGAATTTGATCACTTCAAAATTCGGGCTTATGTCAAAATCTCTAGGTAAAATTTGTGAATAGTGTCGCATGATTAATCTCGATCCATAGGGATTGTCCCCCAGTACAGGTTTTGCGGGCTGTAATTTTTGAAGAACCGGTACAATTGGATAGCTCATGCTTTGAAAAGACTTTGCTATCATGCCGGAGCAAATAACCCGGAATTCGTTACAACTGCCCAGACAGGCATTGATTGTGTGTTTCTTAAATGGGTTCAATCGAAACGGGAGGAGCATAAGCCCGATGTCGATTATATTTTGGTTATCATAATGTTTCCCCAGATTGCTGATTGTGGTTTGGATAACAGATTCTAAGTCCTGGGGTAAAATTCCATAGGGTCTGCAAATTCTGATATTATGATCCTGGTATTTTCGAAGTGGCGTTATTGTAACCCCCTTACCCACCTCTGCTTCAATCAATAGATTGCCGGCATCGGCGCCGAATTCCATTTGATACTTTTCCTTAGATAGACCGTCCTTTTCGATCAATTCATCACCAATATACAGAGCAGAATGACTCCAAGAGCTGTTGGTAAAGAGTTTTATAAATCGGCTTATATCAGAGCGCCCTTCTACCAGAACGACATCACCCTTTTGAATGACTCCCAGCAATTTATCCATGTTGTTATAGGTCCTTTGCTCGTAGACTTTGCGGGTTGCTTCGAGTCGTTTAATAGCTAAATTACGAAGCCAATTTAATAGAGGGTCCAATGCTTTCATGATAATTTGTCCTTGGAAACATATGGGTCAATTTTTTATCCGCACTTAGTCGGTGCAAATTTGAGATCATTACAATCTAATGGTTTTGAACGAAGATAGTAAAAGACTGATTTCGCGAAACAGCGATAAGGGGTTATCTGCTTGCCGGATTTCCGAGTGCCTCAAAATCATTACAGAATGCCGTCCCAAACTTCTTGACTTTTAACGAAATTTCCTGGTATTTAGTTTTTCAGATTTATAAAGCTCGAACTCCTCCGAGTGCCCATCCAGAGCTTCACGCTACCCACAATACTTAAGTCTTGAGCTGATACCTGAATCTTGCATGAAAATTAATGAGAAGTTGGGATTACGTTTAATGGATGGGGATCATTTTATCTCATTACTTTTCACCCTTTGGGCTTCGCTTTCAGCTACGACCCAACAGGGCGGGCGAGCCGGAGGCTTCCATCGGTCCGCCTCCGGCGGATTATTAAGGCAGAGGCATCCGCCTGATGCGGATAGCCTCAGCCTTAAGTGCCCCCGCTTCGCGGGATGAAGCGTCTAATTTTATAACACTAAGGGGCTCCTCTTGCATATGAAAGCCTCCGACTCGTGCAAAATTCAGGTTCTAAGTTGGTCTCCTCTGCCGGTTAACAACGACATGCTCTCTTTCTAATCCTCCTGAGGCGAATAAATCTTCGAGATGATGCTCTTAAAAACTAGAGCTTTAAAAACTGGGGCGATCACATCTTATTGATATGAAATCAATTTCCAACTTTAAACAGCGAGGGTTTAGCTATGGAACAGGAAAAAATCGGATTTGTTTCCAATTACTTTAGCAAAATCTCAGTTGCTGCAGTTGAGATAACGGACGGAACAGTGGCAGTGGGAGATACGCTCCACTTTTTGGGGCACACGACTGATGTTGAGTCCACCGTACGCTCCATGCAGATCGAGCACGAATCTGTAACAGAGGTAAAGAAAGGTGATAGTGTCGGCGTAAAGGTACCTGAAAAAGTAAGAGAGGGCGATAAGGTATACAAAATAGTCGCGGATTAAGGAGAAGAAGAAATGAAACTAAATCTAAAAGCATTAACGCTTGCCTTTGCCATTTTGTGGGCAGGGGTAGTTTTTATTGTGGGTGCGGCGAATTTAATTTGGACGGGATACGGTAAGGCATTTTTGCTAATGCTCGCTTCGATCTATCCGGGCTATAAAGCTTCCGGTTTATTTGGCGATATGATCGCCGGAAGCCTTTATGCCCTGGTAGATGGGGCAATAGTAGGATTAATTTTAGGCTGGCTTTACAATTTATTCGCTGGCGAAAAAAGCAGCTAAGTTGCCTTAGCATTCGGGGGGATTTTGGACGCCTTTGGTGCCGGCTCAAAGCAATCCGCAGATTTCACAGATTCACGCAGATTATATTTTTTTTTAGCACCACGATCAGCTTTTAATTTAATCTGCGTAATATGTGGACTACATTTTCTACCGTTAAACATACCCACAGATTTTGCAGATTACACGGATTAAAAAACGGGCGTCGATTCGCGAAACATCGATAATAGGAATTAAGGGCACACCCATGTTAAAAGCGCCAACTCAAAGCTTATAGCTGACAGCAAATTTGATTTTATCTTTATTTATAGCTTCTCATTTTTTCTACCCATCCAATCATAATCTTCCTTGTGTTTCTGAATTAAATTGAACCAAAATTGACATCCTTACCCAGCTTCTCCGAAAGCCATAGAAAATGCCATTCTAATTTGTTATGCTTACATATGGAAAGAGAAACCCATTGAAAGCCATAAAATTGAAAATTGATGTTCTCATAATACGCTCAAAAACCGTTGCTTTATTGGCAGTTGTATTGTTCATGCTGGCCTGTAAAAGCGATGGCGCCGGGGTTGGCATCACGGGGGGTGATACTCACATCCCCGTTCAAGCCGAGCTTGTGCACGGCACCCTTTTTGTCGTGAGCACCTTGGTCAACGATTCAATTAATCTCGATATGCTGGTCGATACAGGAGCTTCAGGAACATACGTGCCGGCTGCAATTTTCGGAAACGCCGGTGGGGAGGTGCATATCTCGAGCCTTTGTCTCGAAAACGACATCTGTTTTAAAAATTTCAAAGCGCAGTCCTCTGATTCCGCCTTCACACAGAGCACGCCGGGGTATTTTAACGGAATCATCGGAATGAACCTTTTAGAGAACTTTGATACTACCTTTGATTACAAGAGCAAATTGATCTACTTTTATGATGCCATTGAAAATGCTTCAGCTTCCGTTGTATCGATACCCTTCAGCTATCAATCGGGCAGACCTTTTACAAATGTTTCGATAGAGGGCCAGTCGCAGGGCAATAATCTCCTCGATACAGGTGCGGCCTTTACGAGGATAACTTCTGCGATGCTTGATTCCCTGATTCAGGAACCGGACGTGCTTTTCAAATCTGTTGTCTTCACTTTAAACGGTTCCGAAATCGTCGACTACCTGCCATTAAACGACTATTGTTTAGGTATAGCGTGTCCGGGGGAGATAATCGCGCAAGTAGGGACCTGGCCGGCTATTGGAGGCACTTTCTTTAGAGAATATTTGACTGTTTTTAAATTTTCCGAAAAGGTGGTCAATCTCAGCCCTTACAACGACAGAAGTCACATCATAGAAAGTGGCTTACAGAGGCTAGGCCTTCAGATTAACATATACGACGCAAGCGATATTGTCTATGTGAATGACGGCAGCTTCGCGTGGGAAGGAGGGCTCATTGAAGAAGACGAAATAATCTCAATAAACGGAATTCCGATTGATGCCTTGGGCTATTTTGGCATCTACGAGCTTCTTGGGGACATCTCCATTACGGAATATCAATTCTTAATCAGACCCCCTGTAGGTGAGGTGGAGGAAGTTATTGTGCTAGCGCATTAAGGCACACGGCAAAAAATATAATCCACAGATTACGCAGATTACGCAGATTAAATTAAAAGCTGATCGTGGTGTTAAAAAATATAATCTGCGTGAATCTGCGAAATCTGCGGATGTGCTTAAAGGTACACGGTGGCAGGCAGGGGCATCTAAGGATTTTCCTTTGAGCATTTATTCAGTATCTTTTGTATATGTTTGGCTGTATCTTTGAGGCTAAATTTCAGTATATCACCTCTTCTATTAAATCGAATAATCAGAGTATAGGATTTAGCGATATTTTTTGTAAATTGGAGCACATTTCCTTTATATCCTGCGTGTTGATGCCTCAAATAATTCATGTACCAATCATCTATCTGAGCATTCTTTTCTTGATCAAATTTACTGGTTATTGATACGCGATGTAGATTTAATTCAGTTGTGCGACCAGGGTCAGGGGGGATTGTGTCTTTGGTGACAAACTGAACCATTAGACCACGTTCCGGAACACAAGCCACAACAATCATGCCCGTGTTAATTCCCAAATCTCCATTATTGCCCTTGTAGGAAGGAATAGACAGACCGTAAGTTATGCCATCACTAAAATCGTCAGACTTTTCAAAATATTTAACACCGCAGAATCCGGTTAAAGGTAAGAAAAGAAAGATATATAAGACTGATAAAATAATTTTCTTTGTCATAAAGCCCCACTTTTTGAGAATTTAATTTAGGGGACGGTGTTTCCGAAGTTGACTTTTGAATTGTGAAACAATGGCGAAACAACAGGATCACATCTTAATTATTCATTATTTATACAAAAAGCAACCCTGGCCTTTAGCGGTGATTGGTGACAAAGGGAAAATAAGGGATGTCGTTGACGAATTGGACTTTCCGATAAATGCGAACATGGCATCCTTGCCTTGCGGCACTAAAATTCTTGACCTTATAGGGGATTTTATATAGGTGTCGGAAGTTGAATATTCAAATAAAAAAGCTTCAAAAAACAGATTGGCAATGATGGATATGGATGAATGGGGAAGAGATCCCTCGGTACAGGCGATGAGAAAAATCTTCAAAGGGATGGAGAAGTCTCTGGAGGAGATTCTGGGTCAACTGGATATTGCTCCAAATGACCGGCGAATCAGGGGATGGCTGGAAAAGGCGTTGACAAAATTCGAGACATCATGGGTGGTGGCAAATCAGATGGGAATCAGCATGAATGAAAAAATTGCCCCGGGAGTCTATGCCCATTGCCTGGCGAAGGTCATCGGTTCTGAGGGAATCGAGATCCCCGCAGGCCTATTACCAGAGGGAAAAGATACAGCCAGACTTATTCATGAGGTTTTTAAATGATCCGTTTGCGTTTATTCGGCCGTTGCCGCATATATCATGATCCCGTGAGCCCTGTCTTAAAATCACCGGTGCAAATCGGGTGGGCCGCCCGCTTCCGCAGCATTGATCTTGTCACACCCCGAAAGCTCAAAGGGCGGGAGCTGCTCATGCGGACTCGCGGCTGGTGGACGGTCGAACCTTCTGAAGTGCTGGAGACAGTCGAGGCGCACGGCACGCTTGCGCTGGGTGACAACGGCGAGTTGATTGTAGAGTTCGCTGATCAAAAAGCCGCTGATACCCTCTCATCTTCGCTGTCAGAGAGATTTGGGGATCAAGTGCTCCTGGCGCCCTAGCAGGTTCAGCGTTCAGGGGTTTGGGGTTCAGCTGTCAAGACATGGGCGAATAGGGCGCCAGCTCAAAGCAATCCGCAGATTACACGGATTAAGAAACGGTCATCGGTTTGCGAAACAGCGATAATAGGGATTCAGAGAACATTCATAATACGTTAACCCCAAGCCCAGAGGTATTCGTATGGATTTGCACCGCATAAGGTACAGAGGCGATAAAGAAGATGTTGAACTGTTGTTTAAAGATTACAATCTTGAAGGCATTATTTCCACTTTTATTTGAGCACAACAGAATGAACTATCTAATCAATCCCAACCCGAACAGTCAGGGAGTTACATTGTTGCCCAGTATGGGAGAAAGTATTTTTTTAAGATGGCGCAAAAAATGCGAAATCAGCACCGATCGTATCGGTCTTTTAGCCTGCGGTGATTTTGAAAATTCCGCACGTGCAATGTTGAAAACAGCATATGGTCTAACCGGCAAAAATTTAAATTTAGACGTTGATTCACTGCTTCAACAGATAGATGATTTAAAAGAGCAGCCCGAGGCCCTTGAGGTAAATTACCGATCGCACCCCTTGATGCCGTTGAGGCTCAAGGTCATGCAGATGTTCGCCGATTCATCTATTTTTCCTCGAATCGTGAAGGGGGAGGCTGACATTTCCGATCAGGAATTGAATGAACTTGAAGATCGTACCGATCAGTGGGTTAACTGGATAAAAAGATACCCCCGCCGCCCGTTAGATTTGGCTGCCATGAAATTAGTAACCGCCGCCGGTCTCAAACTTGTCATGACGGAACCCGATATTATGGATGAAGAAATTAAAGTGGTTATTCAGATCTTACATAAATATTTTACCGACGAGCCCGGTGAGGTCATTAATGAGATCATGCAAAATATAAAGAACATCGAAAATATAATTGATAGTTCTGTAAAAGAAATTTCCGCAAAAGGAGATGACCGGCATAAAACGTTTGTTATTTCCCGTCTGGCCGATATTGCAATAGCAGACGGGAAATTGGCGAAACCGGAAGCCGGAATAATTTTTGATATTGCAAAGGATTTTGGCATCCAGGAAAAAGCGGCCTATTCTATCGTGGTCGGGGGCATGAGTGCAGTTGGATTAAAAATCGATTGGAAAATGAATTCCCTTGTCAGGGAAATAAAAGCACAGTTACTAGAAAGATATTGAGGAGAATGTAATATGTTGCGAAAAATTAGATTTATCGTCAAGCGACAGGTTGGCGGCGGTCTGAATTTCAAACTGCTGCCCGTAACAATAAAGCTCGGTGGGCAAGTCAGAGATGTAACCACACAAGAGATAATTGTAGAATTTAAGCGTTAGCTAAAGCCTTGGATTCTAAATTTCAAAATTCGTCATCCCGCTTAAGAAGAGGCGGGGTTTTGCTTTCTAAGAACATATCCATATATCTATAAAGTTTCTGGATTTAAATTCCCGCGATATGCGGGCAATGAAAAATACTATTAAATTGAATATTTAAGATCTTATTCGGTTCATACGGTGGTAAAATTTTTCATATAAGTATGCAATAAATTACATTAATATCTGATATTATTTAAAATTATTGACATATTGGTTTTATAATTTTATACATGCCGGTAATCATTCCTTCTGAATCGATTATCCCTTTTTGAGTTCGTTGGGTTGTTGCACGACATCGTTACGACCGAAAATTTTAGAGTTTCGGTAAAGACGAGCTCAATGGTCAAGTAAGCGGAGGCTCATCATAAAACATGCACCGACAGAACACCAAAACAGTAGCCCGCCTGCATCGAAACAATAAATTATCGAAGACCCATAAACATCCGAAACGCCCGGTAGTCGATCGCCGCTCCGGCAACGATAGACGTAAAATATATAGTGCGACCTATTTTTTAAATGGAGGAGTTGAAAGAAGGAGCTGGAAGGAAAGAAGATTTTTTTGGTACATGACAGATTAAATCAAAACTACTTTATTAAAATCCCGTTAGGCTTAATACTTCACATATTAGAAGTTCCCACTGCGCTTTTTTTATCTTTTCTTGCACCTGCCTTAACTTCAGTAGCCTAATTGTGAGCTATTCGATATTTGAGAAGACTTTTTTAATCATTATCCCTAGTTGCGCTTTTATCAAGGCTTTGTGTAGCTAGCACTTAAGTATTAATTGTCTAGCACTTAAGTATTATGACGCAATTACCCCAAAATTAATTACTTCTTTTCACAAATTTGGGGGCAAAAGATTTAGCAGAATTTTACTCATCCTATTGTATTTATATATGATTTTTTCTTTTGACCACATTGGCACATGTCTTGCTCCTATTGCTGGACATTGCCCTAGTGCGTTGCCTTGCTCTGTTTTGCAGTTAGCATATCGATTAAATGGCGCAACGTTGTGGTGCGCGGAGGGGGGAAAGGATATGATGAATGACTCGAGATTCTGAAAGAAGATCTGATATTCGCACCAATTATAAATCGCCTGCCAGAGTTGAAGACTCGAAAGGCATTATTTACAAGGCAAGAATCGTCAATTACAGCAATGATGGATTATATATCGAAACTGATTGGCCGTTACAGGCGGGTACAGAAATTTATATTGAAATGGAAAAATCACCATACACTTCTTCTACTTTCGATTTCCTCGAGCGTCGCCAATCAGTAATATTGTGGCAAACGGTATTGAAAGATTCTTTCTACACTTACGGCTATGGCATAAAATACATCCGGGATTTTGAAGAGAAGACCCCCCAAATTAGCCTATTGAATGAAACAAAAAAAGCTGCGGAATCGAGGCGGTTTCCAAGAAAGCATTTCTCTAACTCGGTATATTTCACCTCACAAAATGATTACTTCGAGGGGTTAATTCATAATATCAGTAAAAATGGAATGTTCATTGAAACCAAGGCTAATTTCAATGAAGGGCAAACCGTCAGGCTTGTTATTCCAGGAACAAAAATAGATAACGGCACTATGTTAAAAGGTGAAATTAAGCATTTGAACCGTAAAGGAATCGGTGTGCAATTTAAAACAATATTGAAACAAATCAAGAATAGATCTACCCGTATTAAGCGCAAGCGCTATAAGAAGCAAGCCTAAAAGGGGACAAAAATTCATTATGCGAATCCTAAAAATATTTTTATTTTTTTCGATTTTGCTTTCATCACAGGTCAATATTGCTAACAGCAGCATTTCCCAATTAGAATTAAATCGCTTTGTTTCGGAAGCAAAAAAAGCAGGCATATCTAGCTTGGATTTCCGTATTGATGTAATAGAGCAAGACGGTATTCCTTTAGATGCCGTCACCATCACCAAACGCAAGCTCCAGCGACCATTCGCACCTGCCGATAGCGGCGGTCATCTGCTTTTGACCTCAAAAAACGTTTTCATGACCGTCACAAATGGCATTGTCGCGATGAATCTTATGGCCGGCAATGGTACGCTAATCAGCCTGGTTGCGAGTTCGGGTAACAGCATTGAATTCGAACCTTACTCCTTTACAATCACACCTTCTGTTACAAACACCAACGCGGTAACCGCACTGATTGAAGGGCTGGAGTTTTTTATACTCCCTGGTGAAAGCACTCGATTTGTCGAAATAAACACAATGCAAAATGATAGAATCGGCTTTCCCAATCAAAACAGCTATGGATTGATACCGATAGCCATATTGGGCAGTGCTTACCTGGATGTAAGCAGTATTGAAATAGACAGTTTGCTGCTGCTGCATCTTGCAATTAAAGTAGAAGTCAAATCGAAAGAACCGGCTGCCATCCAATACGTTAACGATGATTCATACCCGGATCTTATTGTTAAGTTTGAAGCATATAAAAAAGTTTTGAATGACGGCTTCAGCCACACCATACTCAAAGGCCAACTGACTGACGGCACCATTATTAAAGGAATAACGGGGCCATATCTTCATCCATAGAAGTGGTTTCAAAACCTCAGATTAGGTTTCCCGCTTCAATGCGGGATTGCACGTCTTGATTTTAAGAAATTAATGTGTGCATCAAAGCCTCGCTGAAGCGGGATTACATGTCTGATCTAAATAGATTAATGTATGCATCAAGGCGTCCCGCTTGCGGGGCAACGCAGCCATTGGAGCCTTTTGAGCTCCTTAAATCATCTTTCAATTAGATGCGAAATCCCGCTTCATTTAGCGGGGAGATGGGGTTTTGAAACCACTTCTAACCATTTGCGGGCATTGGAGCAACGCGGTCACATCTCAGGTATTAACAGAACCCATCTCAATCCGCCTCCGGCGGATTAACACCCGACGGTACAGTTTTAAACCTATAAAAAGTGCTTACAACAACAAATGAGCTAAAATTAAAAATGATCTAAAATGCCTAAAATTATGGTTTCGCTCGCGCTCCGTCTTTTTTAAAATGATAGAATTCCTCAACTTTAGGCATTTTAGATCATTTTAGGCATTTTAGGCACTTCTAACTTTAGAGCACCTTTGGAACTTTTTTCTCTGTTTTCAAAGATGAACTGCCAATTTTGAGATAGGTTCTAGTCATCTTTCGATTCTAGTCGCTTAAATTCAAATGAAAGTCTGTTTACAGAATTTATTTTGACTGTTAACCGTCCCGTATTACCTTTCATTGTTAAATCGACCTTTTTTCTCACCGTCCTATGAGTTTTTGGAGGTATACTCATCCATTCAAATGCGGCGGCCTCATTAAGGTAATCATCTGAGGAATTTACATTATACACATTTAAACCATCAAGCCCTTCCAACCTATTGACGATATCATCTCCCGATTCTACAAATTCTTTATTAGAAAAATAGATCATACAAAACACATTTCGGGCCGGAAATTCAGATCTATTTTTTATACTAAAATATAAGGATATTTTCTTGCTCTGTACGGGCAAAACATTTAAGGCCACATACTCATTAATCGGGGTGGGCGTATACCAGTCACTATCTTCAAGAGGCTTGAAGATAAAATCATTTGGATTCAAAGCGTTTAAGGTTTTCTGGATGGATTCTTTGTTTACGCTTAACATTTGCCGGGTGGATGCATCAATTTTCTCGGATGATCTGGATCCTACTAAATAATTTAGAAAAATACCTACTGATGCTAACAGGATAATTATTATAATCGCTGCTACTGTCCATAGCTTTGAAAGCTTCGATACCCTTTGTATCTCGTCAACTATCCATTTCTCTGATTGACGCTCTCGCACCCATTTACCCCAATTTGTTGAGATTCTCTTTTTCATAAACACAGAAATATCACCCCTGGCTTTTCGAAGTCAAGGTTTGGCTCTGCCACCACTACGGCGAAACATGCAGTCCGATTCACCCATTTGACAGGCTAAAACGGCACTATCTATAATATCTTGAAATCTTGACGAAAACCGATTATGTTTATATGGTGAACGGATTAAATTAGCCGCCGCAGATTTTTCCAATTCGGAATGGCGCTTTCGAAATCCAGGATTTCAGCATTTACTCCGGAAGGAAGAAGCAATTTTACAGACATAAACAGATGCCAACTTTAACGCTGAAATTAAAAAATAAATCCCTTGGTGAATATGAACTTCAAAAGGGAGTTTCTTTAACGATCGGTCGGCGGAAAACCAATGACGTCATCATCGAAGATCCTGCAGTTTCAGGGCATCACGCCAAGATAGACTCCCTGGACGACAGGTTTGTGTTAATTGATCTGCAGAGCAAAAATGGTTCTTTCGTTAACGAGCAACTGATAAACTCGCACTGGTTAAAACACGAAGACATTATCACCATCGGCGGGTATACGCTGGTCTTTTATTATGCTGATGAAGTACAGGAAATCTCCGGCGTTTCGGATGAATTTGATGAAACCCAGGGGATGAACACAACCCAGCATCGCAGGATGATGGAGCAGAGCAACCCCACCAAAAGCATTAATGTAACGAAATTCTGGAATAAGAGCCAGGGTCGCGGCAAAGTCAGGGACCTTGAATCGGACGACCCCGGGTACAAGGGCGAAACTAAAGAAAAAGAACCAGTCGGCGCACTAACCTATCTTGCCGGCGGGAAGGGTCGGATCGAGCTCACCCAAAAAATTACATCCATCGGAAAAGATCCCACATCCGACATCGTTATCAAAGGCCTGTTGATCAACCCAACGGCAGTCATCATTACTAAAAAATCCGATGGTTTCCACCTGAGCAATATCGGTGGGCGGCCCAAGCCCAAAGTCAATGATGAGCCGGTTAAGAAATCGATCATCCTTTACGATCAGGATATCATTGAAATCGGTTCGGTAAGACTGCAATTTTCCGTCGAAAATTAATCCTAAAAAAGGAAAGCATCGCATGATTGATGTCGTCAAACGATTTTTTGGCAAAGCAACGACCGAAGTTTCTAAAGGTGCAAATCAAAATGCAGTGCACGATATCCGCGTCGCAACCTGCGCCCTGTTTGTGGAGATCGCGCGCATCGATGAAAAGTTTACCGCAGCGGAGATGGAGACAATTCTATCCATTCTAAAACAAAAATACAGTTTGTCCCAGGATCACGCCGACGCCCTGATTGCTGAGGCCGAAAGGGAGCTCGAAAAAAGCGTGGATCTCTGGCAGTTTACCAAACTCATCAATGAGAATTATTCAAACGAAGAAAAAATTAAAATTATCGAAATTCTTTGGCAAATCGTCTATGTTGATGGGAAAATGGACCAGTACGAGCACTATTTGATGAACAGGCTTCAAAATTTATTGCGTCTCACCCACGACCAGCTGATTACGGCCAAGCTGAAAGTCCTTCATTCGGAAAAATAGAAGGCAATTGAAATATAGGAGACACCTCTTAAAATATAACTTGCTCGAATGTTCGACAACAGGATCAATTTCTCAATCTCTACCGATGCCGGATAATGGGAAGGATCTATTGAGTCGGTTGATGACCGGTCCGCACACTTGAAGGGATTATGTTCGGAACCATTCTTATTTCTGTTTGCACGCTGATGCACATCTACGTTTTTTGGAGGATCGCCTCTGTGCCGTTTGTGAATCGGCATGTGCCGCTCTATCTTCTTATCGTGACAGGTGTGCTTCTCTGGGCAATCTTTTTCATCGGGCGTCTATTCCATCACGACGGCACCGGAACCCTGGCCGCAACCATCGAATTGTTCGGTATGCTCTGGATGGGTGCGCTGTTTCTGCTCTTCATCTCTCTTCTAACGATGGATATCATTACCGTGTTTGGCTTTCTTGTGCCCCGGCTGGCGCCTTCACTTCGAGGCTGGGCTCTTTTCGTTGGCGCAGTGCTTTCCGTAATTGCACTCGTTCAGGGCTTGCGGCCTCCGGTAGTGCAAAGCTATGAGGTGCGCCTTCCAGGCCTTTCCAATGAGATGGACGGCAAGGTCCTCGTGGCCATGTCCGACCTGCACATCGGTTCGCTAATCGGGAAGCGTTGGCTGGCCGCGCGGGTTGCCCAGGTCAGGGAAGAGCAGCCCGACCTGGTGGTTCTGCTCGGCGATCTTTTCGAAGGGCACGGCCAACCCCGGGAAGAGCTGCTTCCTATTCTGGACCGCCTCTCCGCACCCCTCGGCATCTGGGCTGTGGCCGGCAACCATGAGTTTCACGGCGTTGACAATAAGAGCATACACATAATTGAGGCAGCCGGTTTTAAGCTGCTTCGTAATCGTTGGATCGAAGTTCGGCCAGGCTTTATCCTGGCCGGTGTTGACGATCTGACCGCTAAATACCGCGCCGGCCGGGACGGCGATTTCATTTCACAGGCGCTCGCGGGTCGACCTCCGGGAGCCACCGTCCTCCTCTCGCACACGCCATGGCAGGCCGAAAAGGCGGCCGGTGCCGGCGCTGGCCTGATGCTTTCCGGTCATACCCACGGCGGTCAGATCTGGCCTTTCGGCTATCTGACCCGTCGCACCTATCCACTACTGGGAGGGCGCTACGAAGTGGACGGCATGGCCGTCATCGTCTGCCGCGGCACGGGCACGTGGGGGCCCCGAATGCGCCTTTGGCGTCCCGGCGAAATTCTCCGGGTGACGCTTCGCAAAAAATAATGTAGAAATAAAAGGAATGCTATGGCTTCGTTGGAATCTGAAACATGGCCGCAAGATATTTACCAGGTGCTGGTTGAAAATCGCGTGCGCCAGATTGCTTATATACCGGACATCGGGCATGCGTCTCTCATCAAAATGTGTCACAAAAGTGATAACATGAAGACCGTGGTCTTGACCACCGAGGAGGAAGGTGTGGCCCTGCTTGCCGGTGCCTGGCTCGGTGGCGACCGCGGAGTCCTTCTGATGCAAAGCAGCGGTGTCGGCAACTGCATCAATATGCTGTCTCTAACGCGCGTCTGCCGAATGCCCTTACTGATTCTGGTAACCATGCGAGGCGAATGGGGCGAATTCAACCCCTGGCAGGTGCCGATGGGCCGAAATTCAAACCAAGTGTTGACAGCGGCCGGGGTATTGACTTTTGTGGTCAACCACAAAGACCGTATTAAGGAGACTGTAAAGGCTGCGGCCAGGATGGCGTTTGAAGGACCGGCTGCGACAGCCGTTTTAATCTCACAGCGCATTCTGGGCGCAAAGACATTCGGCAGGTAGAGCATGAATCCTGAACGCAGCAAAAGTTACCCGCTTCGCCGCCGCGCAGTTGTCAAAGAGTTGCTTGCAAAGCGCGGTGATGCATTGGTAGTCGCCGGTCTCGGAGCGGCCGCCTGGGATGTGACCGCCGCGGGCGACGCGCCATTAAACTTTCCTCTGTGGGGCGCAATGGGAGGTGCTGTGCCCCTTGGCCTCGGTCTGGCCTTGGCCCAGCCGTCTCGACGCGTCCTGGTCATCACCGGTGATGGTGAGATGCTTATGGGCCTCGGTTCGCTTGCGACGGTAGCCACTCAGCACCCACCAAATCTTGCTATCGTTGTGCTGGACAACGAACGCTATGGGGAGACCGGCATGCAGCTCACACACACGGCCGGTGGTGTGGATCTCGCGGCGATCGCATCGGCAAGCGGAATTCCTATTTGCAATACCGTAAGTGATAAGAAAAGCTTTAAATCGGCATTACCTCAGATCCAAAAAGAGGTGGGCCCGCTTTTCTTCAACATCAAAGTCCGTGCAGAAAATCTGCCACTCGTGCTCCCGCCAAAGGATGGTGCCTATCTTAAGGACCGTTTTCGATTCGCATTACTTGGAGCTGATACGATTACATAATAATTTCCCCCGTTTCTCTCGATATGAACTATCGACCGATCCTTTAAAAACGTGAAGCTGGAGGCGAACTTTTGAATGGTTCCGCAACCTGGCGACAACAGGCATTGGGAGTGATATTCGTCAACCTGGCAACCCTGTGCTGGGCCACCAATGCGGTTCTGGGTCGTTGGCTGCGCGATGATATCGGGCCCCTGACACTTACCACCTTGCGATTCACGGCCGCCACTGCTTTTTTCGGCATTCTTCTCAGAGGCAGGCCCGCGCAGGAACGCCGCTACGGAAAGGATAAGTGGTGGATTCTGGGCATGGGCCTGGCCGGCGTGGTCGGCTTCAGCCCCCTGCTGTATCTGGGGCTTCGGTATTCCACTGCAGTCAATTCTTCTTTGATTCAAGGATTTTCGCCGCTGATTACGGCCCTGATCGCCGGGTTGATTATCCATGAGCCGGTCACCCGGCGGCAGCTCACGGGTGCGGTTGTGGGCCTGGTCGGGGTGGCTGGATTATTGTCGAGCGGTTCACTCACGTTTCTGCTGCGGCTCCAATTTAACCCGGGCGACCTGATCCTTCTGGCCTCGGCTGTGGTCTGGGCCTTTTACGCGGTTTTCGGCCGCCGGGTTATGCGAACCCGATCTCCGATTGCAGCAACTGCCCTGTCAAGTTTCATCAGCCTGCCGCTGATAGCGGCGGCAGCCGCATTTGAACTTCAACACATCCCCCTTAATCTGAGAATGGAAACCATCGCCGCCATAGCACACATCTGTGTTGTTCCGACCATCATTGGTTATTGGTCCTGGAACCGCGGGGTCACGACCCTGGGAGCCGGCGGGGCGATGGTGTTCTATAACACCCTGCCCCTTTACGGCGCTGTCCTGGGAGCGGCCTTGCTTGGCGAGCCTCTGGGAATGATCCATTTTATCTTTGGCGGGCTGATCGTAGCCGGGGGGCTCTGGGCCACCCTTCGCAGGTAGCAGCACCGCAGCTGAACCGGAAATCCTAATCCAGCATTGATTTCGAAGAAAAATATGTGCTAAAAATATTCCGTCAAATCACGGTATGCCGGCCCAAATACAAAAGCGGCCATGGAATGAATCACAAAATCCCATTTCTCAGGCTGAGCGGTGGGGTTTTTGAAGTTTCAAGATTACTAAAATATTCATGACCGACTCAAAGCAGACCATAACCATAAAAGTGAGGCTTTTTGCCGGACTCGATCAGGATGCCGACTTGAACGGCTACGATCGCCAGGAAGGGCTGAATTTAAATGTTCTCAGAGGAACGCGGCTTAAAAAAGTAGTGAAAATGATCGGATTACCGGACAGGCATTTGCTCGTGTATTTTATAAATGGTGAACGGGTCGGACTCTGGAGAAAACTTGAAGACGGTGATGATATTTCCTGTCTCAAACCTGCCGCCGGAGGTTGATGTTATTTATCGTCGGTTCACAACGACCGGCATGGCGGTCCAAAAGCAGCCATCCACATTTCTACGCGATGCTAAAATAATCAGGAGATAACGATGCCCGGAGGATTTATTGGCAAGTACTGTGTTGTCGATCTTACGAAGGGAAGCTCAGAGGTATTTGAACTTAAAGAGGCGTTCTATAAAAAATACCTTTCCGGCTATGGGTTAGGTGCGGCGATTATCGCGGAACGTCAAAAGGCGGGCATTGACCCTCTTTCACCGCAGAGTCATCTGGGATTTTGCCCGGGACTCCTCACCGGTTCAGGCGCTTTGTTTTCAGGGCGCTTGATGGTAGTGGGCAAATCGCCGCTTACCGGCGGGTGGGGGGATGCCAATGCCGGCGGCTTCATATCGCAAGAGATAAAGAAAGCCGGATATGATGCCATATTTTTTACCGGCGGCGCCGAAAATCCCGTCTGGGTATATGTCACTAACGACAATATCGAGATCAAGAATGCATCGGAGCTATGGGGAAAAGATACGTTCGAAACGGAAGAAATCATCAAGAGCCAACTGGGTGATAAGAGGATTCAGATCGCCAGCATCGGGATAAGCGGCGAGCGGCTTTCGCTGATATCCGGTATTGTCACCGATAAGGGACGCGTTGCGGCCAGGTCGGGGCTGGGAGCGGTGATGGGAAGCAAGAAATTAAAGGCAATTGCCGTTAAAGGTGACCAAAAGATTCCCGTCCAGAGGCCCGAAATTTTAAAAAAAATTAACAGTCAGTTTCTTCAGGAGTACCGGCAATCGAAAACCCCCCATAAACTTATTGCGCGTTTCTTAAACTTTTTAGGCTATATCAGCTCGCTCATCGGTATCTCTGTGCCGGCCCAGCCGCCAACCGTAAAGGAGGTTCTCGGCAAATATGGTACGGCCGGATTCACCGCCTACTATTCGCTGGTAGGGGATATGCCCGTAAAAAACTGGGGTGGGATCGCCGCACTCGATTATCCGATCGAAAAAGCCGAAAAAATATCCGACGATAATGTTATCAAATATCTGAAACGGCCATATGCCTGCCAGTCCTGCCCGCTGGGTTGTGGGGGTATCATCCATATCAAGAAAGGACGCTATCAGGGTCTGGAGGGTCGAAAACCGGAGTATGAAAGCCTGAATGCTTTTGGCGGCTTGATACTTCATGACAACCTCGACGCCATCATCGAGATCATTGAGATGTGCAACCGTGCCGGCATCGATACGGTTTCGACCGGCGCAAGCGTCGCCTTCGCAATCGAATGTTTTGAAAATAATCTCATCGACGAGAGCATAACAGGGGGCTTGAAGTTAGGCTGGGGCAAAAGTGAAGAGATCACCCGACTAACCGAGATGATTATCAACCGCGAAGGATTTGGAGATACCCTGGCAGACGGCGTCAAAAGGGCTGCCAAAAAGATCGGGCAAGGATCGGAAAAATTCGCGGTACACGCAGGCGGCCAGGAGCTTCCGATGCACGATTCACGGTATGATCAAGGATTAGCGGTGGCCTATAAATTTGAACCGACTCCCGGTCGCCACATGATATCTTCCCACCTTTATGCACATCTATATGGTGTTAAAAAGAAATTTCCTGAAGTACGCCGACGATTAAAAAGTTCCGGGGATAAAGAGGCGCGAAAGCTCCATCTTCTGGCGGCAGGCATCTTTTACGCTCAACTGCTCAATGGCTGCGGTATGTGTATATTCGGAGCCCTGACAAGCTCGCTGCCTGTTGTGGAGTACCTGAATGCGGTTACCGGCTGGGATCTATCTGCCGATGAATATCTGAAGATCGGTGAAAGAATTCTAAACCTCCGCAAAGCATTTAATGTGCGCGAGGGCGCAATATCAGATGATCAGAGCATACATCCAAGAGCTCTGGGAAAGCCTCCGCTTTCCAAAGGGCCCTTAAAGAATATAACCATCGATATGGGGACCCTCCAGAAGAAATATTTTGAAATTGTGGGATGGGAATATCCCAGCGGCAACCCAACAGCGGCCAAGATGGAAGAATTAAACATCGCGTCGCTATTTCGTACAAAAACCGAATAGATGAAATTAGGACAGAAAAGAGGCTCAGGAGCCGAGTTCAAGGATTAAAATAAAAACCCATCAGATCAGGCCTTTACTGTAAAATAGAGTAAATTAGTGTAAAAATATGTAAAATTTGCATTAATTTTATATGGTTAAGCTCTAATTTTGTTGCCAAAAAAAAATCATTATACTAAAATTTGAATACTGTTTTTAATGCACGGTCCCAAGAGGTATCCATGCTATAGATAAAAACCCCCTGCTTCTCAAATTGAAAAATGGGGTTTTTGAATTTTGAAAAGGGTAAAATCAAATGATTCGCACCTATTTCATCATCAGGCTATCAATCCTTCTAATTTTTGCAGGTATCATAGCCGGCGGGGTTTCTAATGGTAAGTGGCTGTCGGTAGGCCCGGCTGAAGCGGGGAACACTCCGGCCCTTATCGGACCCGCAATCGATAGCGGGTCAGGGAATGAAATACCCGCGCCGCCCGGAGAGCCGGAGCCGGGTTATCAGTGGGTTTTAAGAAGGATAACGACCAACAAGACAACCATTGTGCAGGAAGGCTACAAACTGGAACGTAAGCCCCGGTACATCGAAAGATACAGGCACTTCGGCTGGACAGACAAAAAGGTGGCTGTCTATAACACCGTTACGGAAAATGAGGGCTGGGAATACTATACTGTCGAGGTTCCTGTCTATAAAACAGTATCCTATGTCAAATATTATAAACCAGTGCCTGTTTTGAGAAACGGTGTTATTGAGAGTACAAGTAAAGAACCTGTTTATGGTTCGAAGCGGATTCAAACAGGAACCCGCAAGGAAACCCGCCGCCGGCCGCACTGGGTAACACATCAGGAGTTTTCCCACTGGAAGATAGTTAAGGAGCCCGAATACGGCTGGGTGATGGAACAGGACGGCTGGGAGGAACCGGTGCAGGTCCCGAATTTTGTATCCAGGACGGTTCCGAGCACAACCTGGGTATGGCGACAGGAACCCCTGCCCTGGCAACCGGGCACCACACCCGACTGGTTGCCCGAACCCGATTGGCTGGCGAACAGCGAACGCCCCCCATGGATCCCGGAGGCCCTCTGGGATCGCCTACCCCTGCAGGAAAGACATGCTATTTTGCGGGAAGCAAGAGGTTCCTGGGAGAAAGTGATTAAGGAGCAAATCTCATCGGACGGCGCCCTATCCAATAGTAAGCCGCGCGAATTGTTTGAGACCCTTCGACTCTGGGAAGATTTTCCGAGAGGCATGTGGGTTACCCCTATTGAAGGGATTTATGTGCGCAGCATGCCGTCGGCCTATAGTGGAACGAAGGTGGGCGCTCTGGGATTCCGAAACAATGGTATCGAATGGACCGGTAAGATCCACTTCGCGCAGGAGGAAGGCCGGCTATGGTATCAAATTTACTATATTTCCAATAACGAGCCCACCACCGGTTGGGTACCGGGTAAATATCTGGCGGAATACGTGGACAGCGGGTCAAAAGGCGGGGAGCCCCGGGAACCGTCCCGCGAAACATATGGTTATCATGACGGTAAAGACGCATGGAGTCATTACCTGAATCCAGATTCTTCTGCAGCCCAGTACCTCAAACTTGCTTATCTTTTCGCAGCCGTTGGAGATTTGAACTACAAAGACTATACAGATGACTATTTCAATCCGCATTTCAATCTGTGCGGGGAGTTGACCGTGATGGAAGCCGCAGGGGTTTCCCTGGAAGAAGGCCTGAAAAAATTCAGAGACTATGTATCCGCCGACATCCTGAGAGACATGGGCGTCGGAACATCACCTGACAATCTCACAGCCTTTTTCGAAGCCTTCGGATGGAATTCAGATCACAGCCAGGATGATTATTCCGCAACAGGGCTTAAGGAGGAAGTCTCGAATGGCCATTCAACTCTGGCATTGGTCACAATTGATAATCAACAGGGTCAGGTAAATGCAAATGGCAATACGGCTCATTGGGTGGGAATAAAAGATATAGCGGACGGAGAGGTCCGCATCTACAATCCATTCACCAACAAAATAGAAACATATGATTGGGAGGATTTCAGGAGTGCCTGGGCTCAAACCCCGGGTAATAATTCCCGCTACCTGTTTATCACGGGTGAGCCGCCGGATGGGTAAGAAAAGAAAGGTTTGGGGCTACGCGCTACGACCCCACAAGCAAGGTTAAAGGATTCAAGGTAAATAAAGGCATGAAATCAAAAACCCCGCTTCGTCAAAAAAAGCGGGGTTTTTATTTTAGCTTATTGGAAACTGCGAAAGGCCACGGCGGGTCCTTCAGGGTTTACTGCCACTGAGCAGCGCTTCAATGCCGGCGCCGGTTTTAATTAGCGCTTCTTTTTTGTGCCTGGGCAGGTCCTTGACTTTGCGCTCGACTTTCAGGGCCCGCCCTTTTTTTCCGATCTGTTTTTTAAAAACCAGCTTCAAAGGACCCCTTCCCCGCAGGTACTTGGCCCCTTTATTTGCCCGGTGATCGACGAGCCTGCTTTCAACATCAGTGGCAATGCCGGTGTACAAACTGCCGTGGCGGCATCTTACCATATACAGGTACCAGTCAGGCATCGGATCGCTTAAGAAGAGCAGGCACAACCGGTACCACAGCCCGTATGATCCTGGGTCGGCGTGCTGCTGATACCCACGACCTCGATGTCAAAGGTCAGCGTTTCGCCGGCCAGCGGATGATTCAGGTCCACGACCACCTGTTCATCATTGACTTCAATAATTTGGGCGGGAACATGCTGCCCTTCCGGCGAAGTAAGCGCCACTACCTGGCCGACTTCGGCATTCATTTCAGGTGGAACTTCCGACCTGGCAAAAGAATGGGTCAGGTTTTTGTCGACATACCCGTAAGCTTCTTCCGGCTCGATCGTCAAAACTTTTTTCTCTTTCAAAGACATGTCCATCAACGCCTTTTCAAGTCCGGGGATCAACTGCCCTGCGCCCATTTGTACTTCAAGGGGATCGCGCCCGTCGCTGGTATCGAACACTTCTCCATTATGCAATGTTCCTTTGTAGTGCAAACTAACAAACCCGCCGTTTTCAACTTTTTCCATTAAAATCTCCTTTATTTGAATTATTAATCGGTTTCAGTAATGCTATAAGCGTCAATCCCACAGCGGCCATCAAGGTACAGATCCAAATGGCCAGACTATATGCGGCAGTGACGTCAAAAATATAGCCTGCCAGAAACGGGCCCAGAGCGCCGCCAAAAGTGCCGCTGAACACAACGAGGCCGAATAGAGCGCCGTGCGATTTTATCCCGAAAAATTCGGCCACCATAGGGGAGATAGCCGTAAAAAGTCCGCCGTGAGCAGTGCCGTAGATCATCGCAAAGAGGTAAAGCATCCACAGCTCATTTGCAATTTGCAGCCACAAAAGCGCGATGATCAGCAGGATATAGCTCAAAATCATTACGGTTTTACTGCCGATACGGTCAATCGTAAACCCGGTCATAAATCGACCGCCCATGCTCACGCCGCCAATTGTAGAAAGGACAGCGGCAGCTCTGGTTGCAGAAATCTTGATGTCCTGTGCAAATGGCACAATGTGCACCACGACAAGCATAAGGCAAAAGACGCTGCTCAGATTGGCAGCACAAATCGTCCAGAACTGCCATGTACGAAGCGCCTCCCTCCGGGAAAGACCTTCAGGGGTTGAATCCGACTTGTCCGCCGGATCTTCCTCACCCCAATCGGGTGAAAGACCCATCAGGCTGGGGTCGCGCCTGAGCACTTGGGCGATTAAGACAAGCATGACCAGCACCGCTATGCCGATGATAACGCAGGAATCCCGCCAGCCGTACCTGATGATTAAGATACTCACCAAAAAGGGGATAACCATCTGCCCGGCACCGGTGCCGACTTTAACGATACCGGTCACGATTCCTCTTTTTCTGACAAACCAGCGTGCAATCGTGGTCAGGGGGATAACATCAATGGCACTCAAGCCGATGCCAAAAATAATCCCAAAGAACAGGTATAACTGCCAGATCGCATCAAGCCTGGACATGAGCAAATAGCCCAGGCCGAAAAAAACAGCGGTGACCGTCATCAACTTTCGCGGTCCGATTCTGTCATTTAACCGGCCGACAACAATGCTGAGAAAGCCCCCGAGTAAAAAAGCCACCGATGAGGCCCCGGCAATAGAGGCCCTTGACCAACCGAACTCGGAGATTAACGGATTAAACAAAACGCCAAACGATACATAGGTGCCGATACCGATGGCCTGGATGCCGAAACAGGCCGCCGCAATGAAATAACTATAAGGATATTTTCCTTTTTGGGCCTGAACCATATATAAATTTCCTAAACCAAAATATGCCTTATAAAAATACAGCGGCATGAATAATTTAATACCGCTGTCTTGTATACTAAAATGATTGTAAATGACAGAAAAATTTAGAAAAGATAATTCAGAATGTTGATAATCGGAACCGCAGCTGACTACTTCGGTTTGTTCTATCCAAACGTTTTTTGCGATGTCTCATTGCGAGCGGAATCGCAACGATCTTCCGGTCTTTTCCCAGGCGTTCATTCCACCTTTAAAATTAATTACATTGGCATAACCCATCTCGATCAGTCTCTCAGCCGCGATATTACCCATGGGCCCTGCTTTGCAGTATACAACGATACGGGCCGTCTTATCATTTGGAAGTTTAGCCTTATACCGGTCAATTTCATTGAATGGGATCAAAAAGTCGGTGCCGGGAATCTCGCCCTCGTAGGGAATATGGGTATTAATGAGAATGAAGTCTTTGTTCGCATTCATCTCGACAAACTGATCAACGGAAACATTCTGGTAGCTATTCTTTTCTGCTCGCCCCCCCTCATTATCGGGACAGCCGATCAGTCCCAAAACAATCACAATTATGCTTAAAAGCTTATTTCGAATGCGCATTTTGCCAGGTCTCCTATTAGAATCAATTTTATTAACAAATATAATACTTTAATCCAATTTGGAAATGAAGGTTCAAATAAAAGAATAAAAAGGACATATTTAAAGAGGATGGAAGTTTGGATGGGTTACCCATAAGCTGGAAAAGGAACAAAGAAAAAGCGCTGTCATTGTCAAATTAAAATCCGGGTTTAATATAGAGGCGGGTTTTGATCAGGGCGAAGCGCAAAAGGGACCTACTTAAGTTTATACCGACACGGCGGCTGTCAACTGATGTTTCCGGATATGGAAGGCTTTTATGAGCTTAGCGGCAAATTGAATGATTTCGTCGTGCTTCCCCTGAAAACGAACTCCGTTTTTAATCATACCGAATCCATTATTTTTTGAATACACAACATTTCCTTTGATTTCTATCAAATTGTTATCCAAATCAACGGACATTAATGATATGTGTTCTGAGAAAATCGGCCGGGTTGTTTCAAGAAGGATTCCCCCCTGACTAATATTCAGAGCTCTCCCCATACCCTGTTCTGTAATCTTACCATTTTCCCTTATCAACAGATAGGAAATCAGGTTACAGGTTTCAACTCTTGCATACTTCCTTTGTTCCATCTCAATCTTTCTATTTTTTATCTTCATTTGCAGATGCCCCCCCAGACAGGCTAATGCGAAAACCAGCAATTGAATTTCGATAAACCGAGACTAACGAAGCATATTCCATGCCATTCGGTCAGTAAGGGGGAAATTTTTAGATTGTGCAAATTACAATGTAATATCAATAGGATATAAAAATCTATGCTTATTTAAAGGTCAGATTACAAACATCTGCCTTTCTTTTAGCTGCGAATTGTGAAATATGGGAAATAGTTTCTATGAAATAAAGTAAACAGGTGGGAGTCACCTTGGAACGAATGCGTGAAATCGTGTGTTAAGGCGATAACCCCAATCCAAAGAACCATGGTTTGAATTAAAAAAACCCGCCTTCTACATGCAAGGCGGATTTTTTGGATTCCAGCTTTTTTGGGTTGGACTTTAACTTTTCTGGGTCGAACAGCAGCTCGCTCCCGATGACTGGCCGCAGCCTCCGCCCGCTGACTGGTTCTGGCTTACACGCTTAAGCTCTTCGTCATAAATCGTCACCTTTGACAAAACACGAGCAGTATTAAACCAGGCCTGATACTGATTCTGTTTATCATAATCGCCGGCCGCAGCACCCAGGACTTTTTCATCCAGGTAGCTGCTCAGAAGCACGCGGTTTTCGAATTTTTTCATAAAATAATCAAAAGGATATCCGCTTTCTTCCAATGTGGCTTTAAGACCTTCCAGGCGGAGTTCCTTTTGCGTCAAAAATTTTTCAAACTCCCGGTCCACTGTCTTCGGATCAACCCGATAACCGACACGCTGCACCTCCTGCATCTGGATGCCTTCATTGATCAAGCGCGAAACGATCTGGGCCTTGATGCTGTCCAGCACGGTCTTGCCTTTATTACCTGTAAAAACATTTTCACCGTAGGCCTTTTGATACCCTTTTTTGGCAAAAGCCAGCTCGGTGTTAAAATCCGTGCGCGAGATATCCCATGCGCCAACAGAGGCGATGTAGAATTTAGCGCGCGAAGTCGCAAGGGCTTCCTCTTTTTTTATCTGATCAGCCGTAAAAATTTGGCTGACCCTGGCCGGATACCCGCTGGCTGTGATTGATGATGCCAAGCCGTCGACATCCTTAATTTCCCGACGGTCGTAATAAACTTCAGCCACACCGCCGGAAATATCCACGATGATATCCTGGATGCCCGCATAACCGGCCAGGCTAGATTTAATCGTGGAAATGCACCCGGAACAGGACATGTTGTCGACTTGAAAAACGACTTTGGATGTATCTGAGGTAATTTCAGCCTTTCCGGAAGGTTGAGTTGCCAGTGCGGCAGCAAGCTGATTTTCAACACCCGGTTCATCGACCGATTTTATTATCGGCGTCCGGTCGGATTGGGTTGCGGCCGGGGCTGTTTTTTGGGCCTGAATCCGATTTTGTGCAAAGACAAAAACACTTACGCAAAGAAACGCCAGCAGGGGCATTACAATGACGATCTTGTGGGAAGCGATCCATTTTATTATTTTCATTTCGCAAAACCTCCACTTCAAAAAGCTGATATAATGTTCCGTGAACTCTTAGCATATTATACCCGACTAAACTGGTCAAGTATAGAGGTATTGAACCCGTAATTACCTATTTCCCGGAAAAAACCGAACCCAGGAAATTAATAGAGTCCAAAATAAAAAGTTTCGCGGGAAGCGCATCATTTTGGCGCAGTCCCCGCTTTTTTTTAGCCTTTGCGTACGGTCTTTTCGAGTTCTTCATCATAGCGGTCGACAAGATTCTCCCAGGCAAATCGGCCCATTGCCATCGAAAGTTCACGGCGAAGCGCCTGAAACCCGGAATAATTTGTGATGAGCCGAGTGAGCTTTTGGACGAGTTCGTTTTTGTCCTTATATAGAACATCAGAATGGAAAGCATCCGGAATGATCTCGGGGTAAACCAGCCTTGCAGGCAAGAGCGGGATACATCCATAGCGAACCGCTTCGACCACTGAAATTCCGAAGTTTTCCTGCCGGGCAGTACTGATAACGATCGATCCGCGCTTAAGCCAATTTATATATGCCTGCCGTGATTTCAGATACCCGTATTGAACGATCCGCCCCTGGTAGCGATCACGTGCACCCATAAACGCTTTGGGGATCGCCTGACTGTTTTCGCCCAGAAGCGCTAGACGAAATTCGACCCCTCTTTCCAGCACCGCGTCCAGGGCATAAAAAAATTCATCCGGATTTTTGTCAAACTCCCAGCGATGATTCCAGATAATCAGGGGCGGAAACTCTCCGGGTGAATCGGCACCGCCTAACCCGCTTGCAGGGAATCGGCACCCGGGATACAGAACGTCTGCCTTTGAACGGATTTGATCCACAACCCAGTTGGGGCGGTACTCAGGCATCATCTTTAAAAAACCCGGCAGACGCGAAAAAAATGCATCGCAGTGGGTCCGGGAATTAAATAAAACGCTGTCCGCCGCAAGGGCCGTGGTAATATCCGTAAAACCGAACTGGTAGTCCATGTGCTCGCCCGGTGCCAGAGGGTAGGTGAGCTGATTTTCATGGAAATAAACCAGAGCCGGTGGACAGACACCCGGTGAAAGCGTCTTGTAATCAGACAGGCTCATCAAGTCTGTGGTAATCAAGGCGTCGTAACTCTCGAGGGAGGAAATTTTTTTAGCGAAATAGAGTGCGGCACCCCGCATGCGCCACTTCCAGAAGCGGGCCGGCAGAGTTACAAGATCAATATTGTGTCGTGAATGCAAGATCAGACCCTTGGCGAACTCCCGATGAGATCCGCCAAAAAAGGGTTCTAGGAACAAAAAGTTTAATTTCGTCTTCACTTTTAATTCTTGAGATATCCAAAACGATTTCCGGATCCGTTGTGCTTACCACTCACCGATCAATTTTCACACGCGAAGCTATCTCAAAAATATTTGAGATAGCTTCGCGTTTCATGCTGTGCATAAATGGTTATCTATCATAAGCCGTTTGATTAAATCAATGCCGGGATCAGCAGGTATCAAATCCAGGGAAAATGGTTTCAAATCTTGAATTGTGAGCAAGAATGCTATAGGGTCGGTTTAAACGGCAGTGCTGTTTGTCCAAAAGAAGATTAAACCAATGAAATGGGTGGATTTTAAAATAATTTGAAACTATTTGAGGGGTCGGGGAATTTTTTATTCAAAGCTTGTCATTCCTGCGCGGGCATGACGGGAAAAACTCCCAGACTGCTCGACGATTTATAAACCTTTAGGAGGTCAATATGCGCGTCGCTAGAATGAGCAACGTAGATAAAGAAGCTTTCACCAGTTCCCTTTTCACAGGTTCGGATGTGACCCGGCAGACCCTGTTGCCGGATAGCAAAGAATACAACTGCAATGTCGTAAATTTCGGCAAGGGGGTTCGCAACAAGTTTCATTCACACGACCATGAACAAATCTTGATCGTTACCGCCGGAGAGGGAATTATCGCCACAGAGAAAGAGGAAAAGATGATCACAGTGGGTGATATCGTTCTTATCCCGGCCGACGAGAAACATTGGCATGGCGCCACCGCGGACTCGGAGTTCGCTCACATTTTCGTATCTAAATTAGGGACTCAATTAACCCAATTGGAGGAATAAAAGGGGCAACTATCAGGGAGGCAGGACATCATGTCCCAGCAGTTAAATCTATTCCCGAGGAGCGCTCTTGATTCGACTGAAAGCGATCCAAATGACAGACTGGCAGACTTAACTGCAGAGCTCAATGCAATCGATGAGATGTTTGCGGCCAGCAGTTTCTATCGCAACAGCCACGAGTTTCTGAAACTACTAAATTTTATTGCTCACTTTCCAAATTATTCAGCCTTCAACTGCTTTTTGCTTTACACCCAAAATCCATCAATATCATATGTGGCAACGGCCCGAACCTGGGCCCGCAAATTCAGAAGGCAGCTAAAAATTAATGCAATTCCTTTGCTGATCCTCGCCCCAATGGCCCCGGTGCGTTTTTTGTTCGATATTAAAGACACAGAAGGTGATCCCGTATCACCGGAGCTATTAAAATCACACGCGCTAAAAAAGAGATTTAGTGCCGGCCTTTATGATAATACCGTGCACAACAGCTTGATTCAGGGAATTATCGTGCGAGAATTGGCTTTAGAAGATCCGTCTGCCGTAACGGCCGCCCGTATGACCCCTTCCATAAGAAAAAAATACAAAGACCTCCATCTCAAAAAAGATGCCAGTTATTTAATCATTCTCAATAAAGCAAGTCGCCTGGAAGAAAAATACGAAAATCTTGTGCTGGAACTCGGTCATATTTTATGCGGACATCTGGGCATCGACAAAAATGCCTGGTGGTCAGAGAGGCACAGTTTAGCACCCACCCAAGAAGAAATTGAGGCGCAATCCGTGGCGTTTTTAATTTGTCAGCGTAAAGGGTTAATTTCAAGCACAGAAAAATATCTCCCGGATTATTTAGCAGAGGCTCAAGAGATACCGGTATTTAGCTTAAATGCGCTCCTTCAGACTGTAAATTATATTGAAGAAATGGGAAAATCTCGCTGGGATAAACCCAAGAAGCGCAGCCGTTATTGAGAAAATTTTACAAGGCGATAAAAACAATTTCCTATGACGCTTCGTGGACATCGCTGAGCTGCATCTTACGGTTTTCCATGAGCCGCTCGTTTATATAGGCTGTATCCCCTTTGATCTCCTTTGCCAGATATTGCATCTGCCCCGCACTGATTATGTTTTCCTCGGCGAAAAGGTAGATAAGCGCCTTTTCCGCTACACAGCTCACCTTAAGCGCGTCCATCATAATCGGCTTCGGGCTTTGGGCCTTGATAAACTTGTCGATGAAATGATGGTGAAGCTCCGACCGTTTGATATCGTGGTTCAACAGGTTCAGCTCCTTGAGTAAGGGTTTGATATTGCCCCCGTAAGCCAGTTCCCCAAGTGGTTTCAGTGTCATGAAAGTGTACTCTTTGCCCGGAAGATAATGGTGATGATCACAGCGTGTGGAATAGTTTGGAATCTTGGGGTCTAGGATGCGCTTGTCTCCACCCACTATGATAAGGGGGTCAAAGTAAAGCGCCGGGCATTCCGCCGTGCCCCCTACAGAATAAAACCGGTAGGTGTAATAAGAATCAGCGATACAGTCGGGGTGCTCGCAATAGGCGGTCAGGGGAAACACATCGGTCGACTCCTCCATGATGAGTCTGGCCGTCCGGTTGAAGAGGTCTTTACGGAAGTTGAGGATGAGCATGGGAAATATAAAATTGAGGCTCTGCTGCCGGGCATGCTGTGCGATCACGTAAGCGATGCGCTCATCGAAAAATTCAACCTCGTCGATGATCCAGGTGCCGACGGTCGGATTGCGTTCGAAAATCCCTTCAAGCTCAAAGGAATCCTGGATGCTTGCAATATTATCCCCGGGAACTACATAACCGCCGCGGTAAGCGATGGAGTTGGCGGGATACTCTTCGAATCTTTTATCGTCGATTTTCGAACGAATATAAAATACGTTGCGGCGGTCAACCCTATCGTGGGTCGTAAGTTGCCGAACCTTTTCGGACTTGCGCATAGCCACCTCAGAGTCACGATATATGCGGGCTGAAAACTCGGACTTGCCGGACCCCATGGGACCGATGATGAGGATTCTGCGGTCTGTCTTGGTAAAATCGAAGTGATTGATGGAATGATGAATGCGAAGATCGGGAAATCCGAGACTCTTCATAAAACTCTGGGTCTGTTCCATATTGTCGATGAGCGCCAATTTTGTTCCTTCCTGAGGTGTCCGTTCTTGGGTTCAGGGTTCAGAAGTTTAAGTGTTCAGAAAGATACAGAGGACAGAGCACAGAAAACAGATGACAGATGATAAAGGGCAGACTGTTTCTGTTTTCTGTCATCTGACTTCTGTCATCTGTTATCTGACACCCGGCACCTAAAATAAAACCGTGTTTTGTACATTTCTTGTGCGACACAACTCGAAATGGCTCATTATATTACAAGCTAAAGAGATGTCAATACACGCATTATCAGCGCTAAGGGCTGGGGGGTTTGCGGGATTTTGAGAACTCGATTCCCGTTTTGCGCAATAATCTATTGACAAAATGGATGGGAATGCTTTAAAAAGGCCTTTTTAAAAATTTCATCAGAGGTGAAAAAGCACCATGAATATTGGACTTATCGGTCTGCCAAATTCTGGCAAAACGACGATCTTCAATGCCCTTGCGAGATTGCAGGCCGAGGTTTCATCTTACGCCAATTCCAAGTCGGAGCCCAACAGGGCCATACTGGAAGTCGCAGACGACCGGGTGGCAACCCTTTCAGAGATGTATCAGCCCAAAAAAACCACCTATGCGGTGGTTGAGCTGATCGATTTTGCCGGATTGACCCAGGGCGCTGCCCGCGAGGGCCTTTTCTCCAGTTTATCGATGGGTTTGATAAAGAATACGGATGCAATCGCCCTGGTAGTACGTCATTTTCACGATGAGCCGGCGGAAAGCTCCACGCCTCTGCGGGATCTTGAGAAACTCGAGGATGAGTTATTGATTTCGGATCTGATCATCGCCGAAAGTCGCTTGGAACGCATCCAAAAGGCCTGTCGGCGTGGCAAAAAAACAAATCTTCTTGAAACGGAAGAAAAGCTATTGCACAGGATCATAGACCACTTGAGCAGCAATCGACCGATCCGGGATTTAAAACTAGACCGGGAGCCTGCAAAGATGATCCGCGGATTTCAGTTCCTTACGCAAAAACCGATCATGATTATCTTAAACTCAGATGAAAACAATTTTGGAAAAAATGAGAACCTGTTGCAAGAGATCGGGAAAAACCATCGGGTTATCGAATTTGCCGGCAAATTCGAGATGGAATTATCACAGCTAAATGATCAGGAAGAGATAGCGTACTTTATGGCGGATATGGGTATCCGGGAATCCGCAAGAGATCGATTATGCACGGCCGCTTACGAACTTCTGGGTTATATCAGCTTTTTCACGGTGGGTTGCGATGAAGTTCGCGCCTGGAGCCTCCAGGCAGGCCAGAATGTAATAGCGGCGGCCGGTACGATCCATACGGATCTGGCCCGCGGTTTCATCCGGGCTGAATGCATCTCGTATGATGATCTGATGCTGTATGGGTCTGAAAAACAGGTGAGCGAACGCGGTTTGCGTCGACTGGAAGGAAAAAAATATATCGTGCAGGATGGCAATGTCCTGAATATCAGATTCAACGTTTGAGTATAAGGGTTACGGTTCGAATCGTCAAAATTAGACTTCATCCGGACAGACGCTCGACCATTGGCTTACCCTGGTGCAGCCATCCCGTCGCTCGTTTTGCTGCCGGCGATCCATTCCCTGTCTTCTTTCGACACCACCGCTTGCGAAATAATCCGAGTCATAGACAACCCGTCGGTCCTCTCCGGATCGGCGATCAACATATGGGTCGGCTGTTCTGTCATTTAGCGAACTCGTTTTTTCATTCACTTTTAGTTCCTCCCGTAGTTTTGTAACAAACTAATCACGAAAAATCAAAATGCAAAGTGGAGGCGTCCTGTAACCCCTTCACGATAGATTCTTTTTACTTGCGTACCAACCAGTTATACGCTTTTGTAAAGCCCCTCAGGGAAAAGGTTGGATTTTGAGCGATTTGAGGATAAGAATCGTATTCAAACTGAATTCGCAAGGCCCTTTTGAGGGTCTTGATGAACTCCCCCTGCTTAGGTACATATTCTGTTAGACAATTGGATCCACAACCTTTTATGGCGGAGCGAATCGTCAGGGTGTCAATCTTGTCGATCCTGTAAGAAAAATATTCCGCTGCCATGGCTTTTTTAGATTTTAAGGTGAGTTGGATCGTCTCCTCGTCGGAATCAGAATCCGTCAGCCATAAGGTGCTGATACCATCTTCGGCAAAGGTTCCAATTCTTTTGCTCTCCTTATTTGATAGCGAATCGGTCTCCAAAATGCATACCCAATCACCATATTTTAACTGTCCGGCAAAACAACTGCCGCCAAAAGCCATTATTAAAAAAAATATAACCGCAAACAGGCAACGTGGTGATATTTCAATCGTAAGTCTTCTCATCATGTCAGCCTTGCACCATTTCAAATCTGAGTAACGAAAACAATAACCACTTGAAGTGGCTTCAAAGCCTCAGATCAGGTTCAAGGGCAAGGCGTCCCGCGAATTGAAAGCGGAGCGTACACGCTAGTACGTGAGCATTTCAATTCGCGGGACAACGCAGCCCTTGGGCCTGAGATGGGGCTTTGAAGCCACTTCTAATCACCGTTGACGAACACTTCGGCTTCACTTGTTAAAAATTTGTGCAACTTCGCAATGTGGTCGTTCTCCTCAGCGATTATCTTTTCTAAATTGTTCAGGGTGCCGTTATCCTCGATAAACGGTTTAAGCGTCTCATAAAACAGGACCGTATCTTGTTCAAATTCTATAAAAACAGCGATCAGATCACGGGGCTGGTCCATTTTAGAAAAATCCACGTCCTGGTGCGAAAAACTCTTTTCACCCAACATATCAGTGAAAATCTCACGGCCCATCTCTTCCATAAAAGGATTGATGGAATTTGACTCAAGTTTGTGCTTCAATTCGGAGAACCACTGGGCATGTTTGACCTCCTCATCCGCCATCCACACCAGTAAAGAAACTAGATCCGGTCCGGAAAGCTTCGCAGCCGCGTTTCGGTAAACGGATTCACCATTTTTCTCCAGCCGAATAGCCAAATCCAAAATCTCTTGAATTGAAAACACTGTTAACCTCTTTTTGTTTTTATATGTAAATGCATTTCACACTACCGCACAGGGATCATCATTCGGCAATCAATTTATTGCGATGTTCGACATAGGCATCGCGAAACCCCACGTAGGGATCAAGCGCGGCCTCTTTGAGGGCATCAATATCTTCATAGGTCAGCGACAGTTCGTTGAATTTGTCGTAGGCTGTTATGGCCAGTGTTGTCCGCCAGCTATAGCCCCCGAATTTATCGTATTGAAGCCAGCCGACCGGATCTAAAAAAAACGAGTCGATAAAACGAGCACTGTCGCGCAAACTGGATGGACCCAATATCGGGTACATGATGAAAAAACCATTGCCCAAACCCCAATACCCCAACGTCTGCCCCAGGTCCTCCGGGCTGGGCTTTAGATCCCAATGCGAAGCCACTTCGCCAAGACCCGCTATGCCAATCGTGGAATTTAGCAAAAAACCGCCCAATTCATGCACCGCTTTGGTTCCCTTAAATTGCAGCAATGAATTAACAAAGCGGATCGGAAAGCGCAGGTTATAAAAAAAGTTGCTGATCACGGTCCTGAATTCCACCGGGATGAAAAAATTATAGGTCTGGGCCGCCGGCTTCATAATGACGACGTATAAAATATCATTAAATTGAAAAAATGCGTAATTGATGCCAAAAAACGGATCGTTGATTTGCACAACTTCATCGTCATACTCTTCATCTTCTTCAAAATCCTCATCGTCTTCGTCTTTAACAGATGATTCCGGACTCGTTTGGGCCAAATATATCCCCCGGTCCCCGTCTGATGCATAAGAAGGATTTGCGACACTGATTATTGAGAAAAAAGCCAGGATTACCGCTGCCGCCAATAATTTTTTCACGGATTGCGCTCCTTTCCTCTTTTACAGTTTGAATACGCGAACTCTAGCGTTGTCTGGTATTTTCCCCCTTGAGAGTTCTTCGATAAGACGTCATCGTATGTGATGCTGCGCCGGAAGTGACAGTGCCGAATGTCTTAGCTTGCCGGCTTTTCTTTGGTTTTTTTCCGTAAGGTTTGCAGCAAATCCTCAGGCTTCTTTTTAGAAAGGATCTGTCTGAACTGCCCGCGATAGTTCTTGATCATACTGACCCCTTCGATGACCACGTCATATACCCGCCATTGGCCGGTCTTATTCGACATTCGGTAAAAGAGCGGAACCTTTTGGTTATTCAGCGTAATGATATAACTTTCAACTTCCACCCGGCCCTTTTTGAGTTCGGTTTCTTTGCCAAATTCGATTTTTTCATGCGTATAGGCCAAAATTCGGTCCGCATAAACATTTTCCAGAAGCCGACTGAAAAGATCTATAAATTCCGTTTGCTGTTCCGGTTTGAATTTTTTCCATTCCCGCCCCAGTGTGCGTCGCGATAGCTCTTTGTAATCAAATACTTCATTGATGATGTTGCGAATTTCAGCTAATTTGGCGTCTTTTGATAGCTCTTTAAAGGCCGGTTCCTTCATTTTTTCCAGCATTTTGCCGATCTGCCCTTCAATGGTCGCTTTGGCTCCATTGGCATGAACCTGCAACGGCAAGATCAACAAAACAGCAAGCAGTATTAAACTTAGTCCGATATGTTTCCTTTTCATCTGTCTTCCCCTCCTAGAAAATGAAAAATTATAAATTTAATAAAAAAATTCAGTATCTTAACAAAAATAAAGCGGCAAACGACATCGCCGAATCCCAATACCGAATACCCAATACCCAATACCTAATATCCAAATCTTATTATTCTTATTCTTCACTACCGACATCGCCGAACGCATATTTGCTGACCAGGTCCATGATATCGGTCGGTGATTCGGTATCGGTAATGATATCACCGTTTGCCAGCAGGTCACCGCCGCCGCCGGCATCGATGCTGACAAATTTGTCGCCGATTAACCCCTCGGTCTTGATGGAGGCAATCGCATCATCGTAGATTTCGATCCCGTTATTAATTTTGAATTCGACGACCGCCACCTGGTTTTCCTGGTCCATTTTAAAAGACTCCACCCGGCCGATCTCGAGACCGAGCATATTCACGGGGCTGCCGACCCTGAGACCGCTCACCGAGGTGTACTTGGCATACAGGGAATAGGATTGTTCTCCAATAAAGCCGACATTGCCAAGTTTTACGGTCATGTAAGCGATGGCAAATAAACCGATGACCACAAAAATTCCAACGACTGTTTCCTGGGTATACTTTTTCATTGCGTCTTACCTCCACGTTTACATTGAAAGCGTGCAATTGGTTTTTGATTAAAACGCGCAAA
>Ga0255055_10000255_pt1 | contig 42525 bp, 71 predicted proteins | sample JV7_2_27_MG_FD_188633 | JGI IMG/M metagenome (GOLD analysis project Ga0255055, IMG submission 188633) | Seawater microbial communities from Jervis Inlet, British Columbia, Canada - JV7_2_27 | ecosystem: Environmental > Aquatic > Marine > Inlet | place: Canada: British Columbia | collected... | reverse complement strand
AGGATCTCGAAGCGGGAACACTATCTATGTTGATGGTGAGGTTCAATCTGATTTTGATGATGTTCGTTTTACTAAAGCTGATGGTTCAACCTTGATAGATGCTTATGCTTCAGAAATTAATGCTGGGGTTAACGCTACGGTTTGGGTTGAGTTTCCAACAACTAATTCTACTTACTACATTTACTGGGGGAACAGTACGGTTTCAAACACTTGGAGTAAAGATAACACTTTCTTTGATGTGATTCCTAACCTTGAAATCTATTATGATTGTGATGAGAATACGGGAACAACTTTAACGGATTATTCAGGGAACGGGGATGATAGTACACTTTTTGGAACTCCTCTTTGGACTTCAGGAATTTATAATTACAGTAGTCATCTTAGCACAACATCAACTTATTCAACAAGCGGTTCTACGGATTCTATGACTAGCTATACTATTGCGGGTTGGTTCTATCCTACTGTTTATGCAAACTGGGCTAGGCTTTTTGGTTGGAAAGATCCTCATGTTTACATTAATAATACAAGTTATGAACCATACTTGTTAACGGGATCTGGAAACCTTTTTGATACTTCTGGGATCGTAACTAATCAATGGCAACATCTAACTTTTACTGTTGATTATACTGGGGGAACTTCTTACATGGAAGTTTATAGAAATGGTTCTTCTCAAAACACTAATAGTTTTTCAGGTAGTGTTGCGGGTGTTGGACAGTTTCATTTAGGGGCTAGTGATGGAAACAGTCAAAGAGGTTACTATGATCAAATTCAAGTGTTTAGTGCTGAACTTACTGCTACTGAAGTTAGTAATCTTTACACTTGGTTTAGTGATGGCAAAATTGTTGAGGGAGAGGTTTTAGCTAGAACCTATTACGCTACTTCTCCTAATGCTACAACTTGGGGATCTGAAGAGGAAGCCCCGTTTAATCCTGAAGCTTCCCCTACTCCAACTCCTACACCTACTCCTACTCCCGCACCTACTCCTACTCCCGCACCTGATCCTTACGGGTTAACTTGGTACTTGAACGGTAGTTCAGTTATTGTTGCTGATCAAACAGGTTACGGGCTTAGTACAACTCAACCTACTTCTCCTAGTCTTGTGAGTGCTGATCTTGCGGGGAACAATACGGTTGATTGGGCTTGGAGAGTTTATTTACAATATGATAATAATGGAACAAGGGAATTAACTGGGGGATCTCCTGAAGTTATGATTAGCAGAGCTAATACGGGGGATGCTGTTGGGTATCTTAATAACAGTCTTGTTGTTCCGAATATGCGTATAAATTTTGGTTATACTGCGGTTCGTTTAGATTTGTATGTAAGATTTAATGCTAGTGCTTGGACTTTGAAAGCAAAGTTTCTTTCTAGCTACTTGTTTAATCCAAGCATTGAAGCTAGTACATGGACTATTAACTTGTACAATTCCAGAAACGTTACGGAAGGGGTAACGAATAGTATCGTTTACTGGGGTAGTTCAAGTTATACAAGTGCTGTTTGGGATGTTGAATTAGAAAGCGGGGATCAATTTGATTATATGAATTATTGGATGTCTCAGGGGAATCCTTTTTTATTCGTAGTTACCCCCTTCACTTATCTGATTGGCAACATCTTCTACGCATTGATTATCTTCGGTTTTTGTATGATGAATTATATCAGGAGTCACAATCTTGGTTATATGCTTCTTTTAATAGTGATGATTTTTGCGGGAAGTATTGGGAACTTTATGTTGAACGATACCGTAATGGCGTTTATTTGGTTGGCTAGTGCCTTTGGATTAGCTGGGTTATTCTGGAAGGTGTTTAGATAGAAATGGGTATGAACAAGAAGGATAAAAGAATCATAACAACATTGTTGATTACTGGATCTTTTAGTAATCCTATTGTTCATAATGATTATATTGCTACTAGTAGGAAACTTGATAGGGTTATTAAAAATAATCCTCAAGTTGCTAATGTGTTGGAGTTGGAACTTGATAAGCTTAGAAAGACCATTAAAACTTTTATTCGACTGTATTAGCTTGTTAGTATCTAGCTCTATTTTTAAATACTTAATTCCACAAAGTTTTCTTAAAGGTGTCTCTTGTGAGATCATTTAAAGACAATAAACGAGGCTCAATAGGTCTTGTAGTTGCATTAATCGTCACCGTAGTCGTGCTTGTTATCGGTGTGTATATCTTAGCTACTTTCCAAGCTTCAATGCCAACAATAGCTGATGCTACCGCTAATGAAACTGCTGAGGCAGTTTTAGGTGCTGGTTGGTCTGCTTTTGGTCTAGCTGTAATCATCCCGATTATAGTTGTTGCTTCAGCAGTAATAGGTTATATAGTAAAAGGCTTTGGTGGAAGTAGATAAACCCCCTTCTTTTTTTTTCTGAAAACCTTAGTGAGAACTCTCTGCAAGTTTATACTACTTTTGCTTTGAGTTCTAATCTTCTTTTTGTTATGCTGTTTGGTTTGACTTTAATTATTTTCATGTTTGCTTTGGTTCGTAAAACTATTGGAATGTATTTGTTTAGTAGTTTGCTTTGGGTGGGTTTGTCTTTTTCTGTTTGGGGGGTTGCTGATCCTGAAAATGGTTTGACTCAGGGAAGCAGTTACATTTTTCTTATTTTGGGGTTGATCATGTTTATTTTAACTATCTATCTTGCTATCACTAGCATTAAAGAGGATCAGAAAGAGAAGGATCGTAAAATTGCACAGGAAGTAGGATTCTAATGGGCAGATTAAAAGATCTTTTGTTACGGGGAAAAAGATCAGTTGAAGTTGATGATCTAGCGAGAAATCAAATGTTGATTGCTCAGCAAGGGGAAGCTAATAAACCTGATCAATCTGAACTTGACAGGATACAAAATTTTCCTTTCAAATTTGAGGTTATTCATGATTTAACTACTGAAGCTATTCTTGAGGATAAAGTTGCTACTACTGTTTTTGTTCCAAAGATTTCTAAAGAGGGTACTGTTGAATACGAAAAAGTTCAAGATCCAAATGATCCTAAGAAAAAGATTATTCTTAAAGATGGCGTTGGTAATCCTATTCCTGTTTATGAGGCACATACAAAAATTGATGATCACTATGCTTCTATTTTAACTGCTCTTAGTCACAAGAACCGTTTAACTTTTCTACAGAAAAATAATGCGGTACTATATTCTTTGCTTGTTGAAGATCTTGTTGAGACAGTTAAGATGAGTATTCCAGAGGAAGCCTTTGATTTAGGTACTGGGAATTATCTGAATAGTTTATGGCTTGAATCCTTCATGTTGGGGAATGATGCCATTAACGGGAACAAGGTGAAAGCTTTGTTAGAACAAAGAAAAACAAATAGGTTTGAGTTTGATGAAAATAGAGGAAAGAAAAAGGGGTTCTTTTAATTGTTAACTGAAATGATTTTCATGTATGTTGTTCCAAGTATTCTAACAGTCGTGTTGATGGGTGTTATGATTGTTTGGATTATGGTTGGTCCTGATATTAGGACTTTGATTCGTAAGAAACTTGGGTTCATGAAGAATAAGACTTTATGTTTTGTTGGTTATGATGATAGGTATCTTGGCATGAAAGCTTTTGATGTTACGCCTGAAGGTGCTTTAGAGATTAATAATAAGAAGGGTAAAGGTTTAACTTTCTTTTTAGCTAGACCTAGAAGTGATTCTGCTAATGGGGAATCTAATATTAAATCTGAAAGGAGAGATGCAGAGATGTTGCCCCCTTACAATTTTGCTGGGATGCGGGTTTTCTTTGCTCATATTGCAAAAGCTATTGCTACTAATCCTTTAGTGTTAACTTCTTTTAGGTTGGCTAATAAAGGATTCAAGAAAGGCTTGAATAAAACTGAAATCAAACTCCTTAATCCTGTTACTGTTGAAGAGGAATATCTTGATGAAGCTGATGGGGAAAATAAAACCCGTACTGTTTTAAAGGAAGCTGTTGATGTTGATGTTCTTATTCCGTTTGATGTTACGGATATTAAGAAAAACTTTAGTGCTAACTGGGGGCAAAGTATAATATCTGCTATGAAGCAAAGATGGCAAATGATAGGAAGGGCTAAACAGAAGAATGAACTTAGCCAATATATTTATCCTCTAGTAATAGTAGGGTGTGTAACAATAGCGGGTATGGTCTTGATGTACCTGTGGACTGGGGGAGTCTTTTAGTAAAGGTTCGTAAGTTTATAAGGTGGTGAATGTGAATATGGAAAAAACAAAAAGTAAAAATAATATGGTTATGGCGATTGTTGTTGCTCTGTTAATGGCTACTTCTGGGATTGCTGGGGCTTTGCTCAATGGGGCTATGTCTTACAATTCTGGGCTTAACTCAGGTTATCTAATGGCTTTGGATGATGTTGGGGATCTGCTTACTCAAGTTGATGGAGATTTTGAGTGGATAGTTTTAGCTGATGGAAGATACGAATTGTCTATCTCCTTGCCTAATGGTGGGGGTATGATTGCTAGAGGTGTTGTCAATGTGGACTTGTATCTTGAGCATAGGGATGCTGATGGTAATCTAAAGTCTTCTGCTAGGGGTGCTGGAACATTAACTACTATCGGTCAAGATTGGATCGAACAGCAAATGTCGGGAACAATTAACGCTACTGAACGTGCTTTGTATCTTGGTGATTCTAATAGTGGTGATGCACCTAGCGATGCTTGGACTGAAATACCATTAGAAATAAACGCTAATGGTCTTGAACGTGCTTTAGGTTCTTATGTTAGTACGGGTGTTGGTGCTTGGAATGTTACTAAGACTAAGACAGCTACGGGAACTCAATCAACTCAGCTTTGGGGAATCTACTGGAAAGGTTATGCTGATGAACAGGATAATTGTTTGTTAGCAAGTGATAGTACGCCTAGCCAAAAAAACATGGAGAATGGAGATACTTTAACTGAGACTTGGCAAATTAGTGTTTCCTAATTTTTCCCCCTTTCTTTTTTTAAGGGAATAGGTTTCTAAGTTTACCTTTGAAAATTTGGGGAGAAATTCAATATCTGCGAAACCAAGAACCTTTAAAGCGTTTGCTATTCTGTTTAGTTTCTTAGTTTTGACTCTTCTTTTTCCTTTAAGTTTCTATAGCCCAACTGTTCATGGGGCTTCTTTTATTTTTAATGATGGTTTTGAGGATGGTGATTTTAGCGGTTGGGATGGAACTGTTGGTTCTCCTACGGTAGTTAGTAGCCCTACTCCTAAATATGGTACTTATGCTAGTTCAAGTAATACGAATGGGTATTACTCTTATGAGCAATTTACCGCAGAGGATAATGTTTTTGTTAAGTTATGGGTTCAAACTGATACGCTTCCCCCAACTAACGGGTATGTTACTTATTTTGAGTTGTGGGATTCTAGTTCTGTTATTGCTAGTTTACAATTAAGGCGTACTAGTGGGGGGGATTTGTATCATAGGATTAGGTATTATTATCCTTCAGAAACTACAAGCGATAACGTTACTTCTTATGCTGTTGATACTTGGATTTCTGTTCAAATAGAATTTTTGGATGATGCTTCTGGATACTATAAAGTTTGGATTGATGATGTATTAACTCTTAGTGTTACGGGGGTTGATACTTCTGGAACTGCGGGGGCTTCTTGGATTTATGCGGGTAGGATTCTTTCTGGGTTTGCACCTACTATTTTTATTGATCAAGTTACGATTGATGATGAATTTATTACCGCACAATTTGATTCTGAAACGGAATATTTCTATGTGGATAATAATACTAGTGATGTTGATTCGAGTGCTGATGCGGGAACTCACTCTAGTTTTTCAAGTCAACAATCTGCCCCTGATCAAGTTAACGATACGTTAACTGAGTATGGTTCTGGGGGTTCGGGGGGTGTTCCTGTTATTGAAGATTATACCGAACAATCCTCAGATGCTACAACAACAACTAACGTTTTTCTTAAGCCCTACCCTGTTGAAGTGGATGATCTTCTTTTGATTCTTGCTTATAATGATGATACTAGTACAACTGCTTATAGTTCGGGTAGTTCTAGCAACTTTACTTTTGTAGGGGATTACGGGGATAGTAATTCTGATTCTCATGTTGGAGTTTTCTATCGGATTGCAACGGGTTCAGAGGGGATAAATGAAGAGATTACTAGTGCGGGTGCTGATGAGTACGGGGGTTATTACATTAGAATTTCTGGGGTTGATACAACTGATCCTATTCATCTTGCTGGATCTGAAACTAATACGGAAGGGGTTAGTACGATTAATGCAACTTCTATAGCAACAACGATTACGGATACTTTGGCTATTTGTTTTGGGGCTTTAGATGGTGGTGATGGGAACGATGATGGTCCTTTTGTTATTTCTGGTAGCGGTTGGAGTAGGATAGATGGTTTTTCTTCTAGGGATCATGCTACTGAGATTTGTGGGGTTTGGGGTTCTAAGGATATGACAGGGATTGAGGGGGCTACTGTTGATGCTAAGATTGATTCTGATGGAACTGTTGACGGTATGGCGGGGGGGCAAATAACAATTACTCCATTAGAGGCAGAACCAACCGATTATGAATTGGATTTAGAGGAACAATGGACAGGGCTTGAGTATGGTTGGGATAATGAGGAACTTTGTATTTTTGGGGGAACTTGGACTACTACAGTTCCTTTGAGGGTTGATGCTTGGGATGGTGATAGTTGGGAGAATGTTATTAGTGATCTTCAAGAGAACCAATGGAATAATGTTAGTGTTTCTTCTTACTTAACTGAAGCTACTTTTACTATCCGATTCTATAATGGTTCAACCAATGCTATACAAGATAGTTGGAGTAAAGATTCTTGTTTGCTTCATTTATGGAATGGTTCAGAACTTGTTGCTTATATTGTTGATTTTAGTCAAGCGGTTAGTTTCTCTGGGAGTCTAGATACTGATGCTGATTATATGATTGAGTTTGGTCAGGTTGGAACTTTTGTTTTTGATTATGATACCCTGTTAGCTATGCAACTTGCTCTTAGTCAAAACGTTGTTGTTAGTTCTGATTTAGATACTGATGCTGATTACACTAACGTTTTTTCTCAAGACGTTTCACCTATATTTAATTTGGATACAGATACTAATTACGGGATTGAATTAGTTCAAGCTTTAACTGCGGGGTTTGATGTTGATGTTGTTCATACTTTGAGAACTATCATAGGTTATATTGTGGATCTTTCTGTTGGGGTTGTTTCCAGTTTTGATTTGGATACTCTTGCTGGGTTTGGTGTGGATCTCTCTCAAAGTATCTCTAGCGTTTTTAATTTTGATTTGATTGCTGGATTCGGGATAGATCTTTCTCAAAGTATCACTACGGGTTTTGATTATGTTACAAGTTGGGGATCTAGTGTAGATCTTAGTCAAAGCTTAACAACTGTTTTTAGTTTAGATACTCAAGCTGGATACTTAGCAAACATTGTTCAGGGGCTTTCTAGTAGTTTTGGTTTGGCTACTCAAACAGATTATCTTATTGAATTATCTCAAAGTTTGACTACAGGATTTAACGTAGATATATTGCATACTTTGAGAACTATAATCGCTTTCATTGTGGATCTCTCTGTTGATGTTACGGGATCTTTTAGTTTGGATACTCTAACAGGGTATAATATTAATTTGGTTCAAGGGATAACTTCAACATTTAATTATGATCTGCTTTCCAGCTTTACTATTTTGCTTTCTCAATCAGTTACAAGCGTATTTGATTTAGCTACAGGTTGGGGTTCAACTGTTCTATTCTCTCAAGCTATAACCTTTGCTTCTAGTTTGGATACTCAAAGTGGATACTTAGTAACTTTGGTTCAGGGAATAACTAGCGGGTTTAGTTTGGCTACTCAAACAGATTACTTGATTGAATTAATTCAAACAGTTACTACAAGTTTTAGCGTTGATGTTATCCGTACTCTTAGAACTGTGATCGCTTTTGTTGTTGATCTCTCTGCTAGTGTTACTTCAGTATTCGGTTACTCAACTCTAGCGGGTTACGGGATAGATCTTAGTCAAGGGATAACTTCAATCTTTAACATGGATACTCTTGCTGGGTTCGGAATAGGACTAACTCAAAGTATCACTACGGGTTTTGATTATGTTACAAGTTGGGGAACAACTGTTCTGCTTTCTCAAGCAATAATTTTAGAGACTAGTATCTCTTTGCAATCTGGGTTCTTGATTAGTTTGGTTCAAGGGATAACTGGAAGCTTTGATTTAACTACACAAACAAATTACTTCATTACATTAGTTCAAACGGTTACTACAGGATTTACTTTAGATATTCTTTTTGTTGCTAGGGATGCTCTTGCTTACATTGTGGATATGTCGGTTAGTGTTGTTTCTGTTTATGGGTTTGATACTATTGCTGGGTTTGGAATAGATCTTAGTCAAAGTATCACTAGCGTTTTTAATTATATTACAAGTTGGGGGATTAACCTAGATTTATCTCAGGGTTTGAGTACGGTTTTCAATCTGGATACTTTAGCGGGGTATAACATTAATTTGGTTCAAGGGATCTCTGGGAGTTTCGGGTTGGATCTTCTTTCTAGGTTTACTGTTGTGCTTTCTCAAACTGTTACTAGTAGTTTTGAGGTTGTGTTAGGTTGGGCTTCTAACATTATTATTCTAAGTTTGCCTATTAGTTTTGTTAGTGGGGTTTCTACTCAAGCAAACTATTTTGCTTCTTTGGTTCAAACTGTTTCTACAGGGTTTGGGTTGGATACTATTGCTGGGTTTGGTGTTGGTCTAACTCAAGTTATCACTACAGGATTTAATTACGCTACAAACTGGGGAAGTAGTATAGATCTATCTCAGGGTTTGAGTCTTGTTTCTGGGGTTGTTACTCAAACAAATTATAGTATTGAATTGGTGCTTAGTGTTGTTTCTAGTTTTGGTTTTGATGTGTTTGAAAGTATTACTGCTTACTTTGTTGTGTTGAGTCAAGTGGTTACTGTTTCTTTAACAACTACTATCTCTAGTGTTTGGACTGTGTTGCCTTCTTTGGATTTGGTGTTTAGTTGGGTTACTGATGTTTTCCAAATGAGACTTCAATTATTCCCTACTCCTTTTGGTCAGCTTGGGGATATTGATGATTATTATGGGTATATCATTATTGCTTGTTTGGTTGTTGCTGTTGCTGTTATGAGTTTGTTCTTGTTTAAGGAACAGCGAGAAGGTAAAGGTTTTGTTGATTAAGTTTTTATACCGTTGCGTTACCTTATTATCTTGGCTAACTACCTGAGAAGGTATGTGTAGAAATCGGGGGGGTAGGAAGGTTAATGCTTTTTCCTTTCTATTCCTTCACACCTTTTGATTGCAATAAAAGCCTAGTGAGTGTATGGCTATGATCTAGGCTTAGCATTTTTTTGTTGTTGTGTGTACGTTTTTGTACATGGGTTGGGGTTCAATAAAGAATAGGTTTATAAACCGTTGCGTTATTGATACTAGCATATAAAAAAGCAAAGTGAAAAAAGCATGGCAAATATTAATTGGAAAGAAATTTTGGTTGAAGTCCAGAAATCCCTTTCATATTTTGAAGGTCAAGGAATTAAACCAACTCTTAGAACTTTGTTCTATAATCTAGTATCTAAAAATATTATGGGCAACACAAGAGGAACTTATCAGGGACTTAGCAAACTTTTAGTTAAGTCTAGAAAAAATGGTTCTGTTAGCTGGGGGGCTTTAGAGGATGCGGTTAGAAGTAATTACGGGGAATTTAATGATCATAGGTTTTCTGATGATATTGTTGAAACAAATAAAAGAAATTTTGAGTATAAGGTTACTCAGTTTAATCCTGAAAACGTTATCAAAGACTTTTTTGATTACCTGAAAAGAAAAGCTGATGTGGATCGCTGGGCAGATCAACCTACTATCTGTGAGATCTGGATCGAGAAAGAAGCCCTTGCTAATACTGTTGTTCAATGGACTAAAGATCTAGGGGTTACTGTTAGGATTAACAAGGGTTATAGCAGTTGGACTTTCTTGTACAATAATGCTGAGGAAATCAAAGCTAAACTAGAACGTCATGAGAAGCTTGTTATTTTCTATTTAGGGGATCTTGATCCTAGCGGTTTAGATATGGATCGTTTTCTTAAAGATGCTTTAGAATTTTTTGAGTTAGATGAAAGTCAAATTGAGTTCCGTAGGCTTGGGGTTACAGGTGAGCAAGTGGATCTTTATAATTTGCCCCCTAGACCTGATGATATTAAGACTCTTCAAAAACTTGCTAAAGATCCTAGAAGCAAGAATTATTCTGAGAAGTATATTGTTGAGTTGGATGCTTTGGTTGCTATTGTTCCTGATGAGTTTAAAGAACTTCTTAGGGAAGCGGTTCTTAGTGTTTTTGATGAGACTGTTTACAAGGATCTTAAAGAACAAGCCAAAGAATACAATGAGCAGATAGATGAACTTCTTGCTGAAGCTAAAGAGAAAGCCAAAGAAATTATGAGGGACTTCTAAAAATGAATCCTGAAGTAGCTAAGTTCAAAGAGGAATTGAAAAACAGTTTCCCTTTATCTTCTGTTTATAAACGTGATAAAGCTGAATATTTTCAGGAGTACATAAGAACGATTAGAAAGTGGGCAACTGAAAACTTAGGAGTAATCCCCCTATGAGTCAAACTTTTGTTAAGCTGTATATGAGTGTTGGTAATCTGCGTTACCGATGCTTAAGAGCAAAACGCCAACATCTTGTTCATAGGGCTATTCACTTTGTTAAGAAAACTATTGAGGTTGGGGAACGTTATTACAGGTTCTATGTTTTGAAAGACACTAAGCTTTTTCCTATTGGTAACTTTCCTGAATCTCAAATTAGTCATTGTGATTGTTGCGGGGTTGCTTTTATTGATTACAAAAACAATCAAAGATTCTGTTGTGTTGCTCATGGACAGGAACATTTTAGAAGAGAATCCGTAGGGGCAGAGGATAAAACTTTCTGGGGAGATTACTAAATTGCTTATGAGTGATAACGAATTGAAAGCTAGATTAAACAAAATGAGTGATGAAGAAATAAGATTATTGTTAATTGAGGTTTTTAAAAAATGACTGAATTAAATGTTGGAGTATCTCAAATATTCTTTAGAGAGTATCCTTGTGTTGATTGTACCAAATTAAAGTGTACTAGTAGCTGTCCTTATTCTGTGGGGGGTGATTAACTTGACTTTTGATTATGTTGAGGAAGATCCTATTCCTGTGGTTGTGGATTCTTTACGGGTGGGGGCTAAGGTTCTTACTGGATCTAGTAACCCGCAGTATGCAAGGGGAGAGGTTGTTAAGGTTAAGCGGGTTGGTCCACGAAATAATCAATATGAGATTGTTAAGGTTAAGTTTCCTAACGGGTTTTTTGGTTGGTTTGGGACTAGTACAATAGTTCAAGTTCAGGGGGTTAACTAGTTGAAAGCTTTTTCTAAGGTTTTGTTTAGTGGTGTTGGCATTGTTTTTTTCATGGGTGTTTCTGTTCCTGTTAGGGAAGCTGGGTTTCCTGATGTTGGGGTTGGCTTGTTTTTAGTGGGTTGCTTGTGTGTGTTTCTTACGCTGATGTTTGGTTCAAACTACATTTTTGAGGGAGTTGTATAACTTGGTTGAATCTGAGAGGGGTTGCGGGTATCGTACTGTTGGGGGAGTGTATCTTTGTAGTTCTGCGGGGGATGCTGTTTGTGATGCTCTTCCTGTTGTGATTGATTCGTGTCCTTGTTGCGATTTTAATGTTAAACAGTCTAGGTCTATGCAACCTGTTCATGTTGGTTACTTGGCTAGTAAACTTAAGGATCATACTTGTAATGAGTCTTTCAAGTGTCCTGTTTGTTATTTTGTTAATGAGTATCCGTTTCATAAAACTTTGAGGAAGGTTGATAAGAAAAAGCTTAGAGTTCCTGAAGTTTTTTATTTGATGTTTGTTAGTAGGAACTTTTATTCTCCTAAGAGTTTTATTGAGGAAGCGAAAACTTTGGGGATTAGTAAAAGGATTGCCCCTAATTGTTTGCCTAAAAAGTTTAGGGTGGGGAAAGACTTTGTTTTTCTTGCTCATAGGGATGTTCCTTTTGTTGCAAAGTTAGAAGCTGGGAGTTTGGTTGCTGAACCTGTTTATAAACGTGCTATCTTCCATGTGTTTAGACCTGATAGGCTTGAATTACTGTTATGGAAGGGGACTAGTAGCGAAACTATAAGGGAGTATGAGGATGCGGGTTATACTGTTGTGTTGGTTGAGAAGTCAGAGGAGAATATTTCTAGGCATAGTGAAGTTGCTCTTCCTAAACTTCCTAAGCGGGGGTTGAACTAATTGGATAAAAAGGGGAAAGAGAAATAATGTATAAAGATTCTGTAGAAGTAGATTTGTATAATATGTTTATGTTACTTTCAATGATTCCATTATTGCCTTTGTTTGTTACTTTGCTTATAGGATATTTGATAGTATTTCCTGTTGTTTGGATAGTGTTTTATTTTATTGTTGTAAAATGGCAGAGTAGGCTTGAGCAACTTGATCTGAAGAGGGAACAAGAAGAATATGATAGAGAGTTAAAACTTTATGGAAATGATTTGATTGAGGTGAAAAAACTAAATGAAGGATGTTGATTTTTTGTTTTGGCTTTCTGAAGCCTTTTTGTTTTCTCCTGTTGTTTTGATGTTTATTACTCTTGACAATATTGTTCTTTCTTTTAATCAGTATTTGATTTTGTATTGTGCTTTTGTTTTCTCTGGGTTCTATGGGATTAGGAGTTATCATTCGATTGTTAAGGAAAGGAAACTTAGGAAAGAGAAGAAATAATGTATGAAATTGAAATGGTTTCAATAGTAATATCTTTGGTGTGTTTGGTTTTTGTGTTTAAGGATGATGTTCCTTCTAGAGATCAAATTCGCAGATTTCTTAAACTTATGATTACGGGGAAATATGAAAAACCTAGTGTAGCAAAAAAGAGTTAGGTTTATAAACCATTGTGTTATTGATACTACCATATAAAAAAAGCAAAGTGAAAAAAGCATGAATCCAAATTTTGAAAGTAGAACTATAAAATTAGGTTACTGGAATTGTGAAAACTGTAACCATGCAACCCGCAAAGAATCTTCAGGAAATAAACCCTGTGGACATTGTGGGGGGGAAATGATTCAATCAACTCAACAAAAACTTTTCATTAACGGTAAAGAGGTTTTGCATGGTTGGGAATCTTTTAGTGGTTGGTATTGGTTTGCAATCGAGAAAGTTCGGGATCAAATGAGTGATTTGGGGGATGGTAAACCTAACGGGACTCCTGATACTATTTGGTACGGGCTAGTTCAAGGGTTAGAGACTGAATGGGGAAATTTTAGTGAAGCTGAAATTAAGAGTCTTGGAGTTAAGGCTTGGGAGATTCCTCAACAAAACTTGGGTTGGAGTGGTAGAAGATAATAAAAGTTGATGATCTGAAGCTTTGGGTTTTAGCGGGTTGGATTGTTTTCGTTTTTGCTGGGACTCCTTATCTTGCTTCTGTTATTTTTAGGGTTGCCCCGCAGATTACTAGCTTAGATTTTTTTGGTGAGGTTGGTCTTGCTGAACAGTTTGGGTTTACTGTTTGGGATCTTGTTCCTGTTGGTGGGTTTTGTGGGTTGGCTATTGTTACTTGTGTTTATTTGTTGTTCAGGGAATCGGGGGGCTTCTTTTAAACAATGAAGTTTTCTAGTACTGCTTTGATTCTTGCTGTGATTGTTAGTAACATTTTTTCTATTTCTACAATAGCTGGGATCTTTGTTGCTTTTGGTGGGGTTAGTGGTAATACTCCTCTTTGGGGTTGGCTTGTTGTTCTTGGGGTTCAATGGTTTTTTGCTACAGGTATTTTTTATTATGTTTTTAGTGGGATAGATTTTGCTTTGGATCGTATTCAGCAAGGGGATTCGTTAAGGGAACGTTTTTCTAAAGTGGGTTATGAGATTAAACGTGCTGTTGATCCTGATAGTTATTGTGAGATTGTTCGTTTAGATTTTAAAACAGATTATTACCTTTTAGGTTTGGTTGCGGGGGGTGTTTCTGAATCTGTGGATTACAGGAAACTTAGCGGTAAACAAAAAATTGTTGGTTTGTTCAAAGCGTATAGTAGTCGTTATGGTGGTGGGGGTTGGGTTGAATCTACGGGTTGGGATTTTTCTGAGTTTATGAGAAGGGTTATTGCTGAAGCTGATAGGATGGAGAAAAAATAATGAAGTTTGTTTTTGATTGGAAAAAAATTAAGGATTATGTTAGGTTGAATTGGTATAGTCTAATGTTTAATATCATGAGTGTTCTTGGGATGTTGTTTTTTGTTGTTGTTGGTGCTAAGGTTCTTGTGAAGGATATTGATCCCCCGCTTGATTTTGCTCAGCTTGAGGGTTTGGTTTTGTTTCTTATGGGTATGCAAGTTTTCAAGCTTTACAATACTAAAAAGGAGAAAGAACAATGAGTTTAAGTTTGGATTTTGAAAAAAAGCAGATGGCAGATATGTTATATTCTTTAATAAGGCAATCGAAAACTGTGGGTGATGGAACTAAAGTTATAGTGATACCTGTTGCTCAATATTGGGCTATGTACAATTTTATGAAACGTTTGTATAAAGAACTTAAGGAGAAAAAACCTTGAGAACTATTCTTGATTTTCTTCCTTTCTTATCAAGTGTTCCTGAAACGTTTGTTCCTATTAGGACTATTGCTTTGGATCTTAAGCTTCCTGTTAGAACAACTGGGAGTATCATGGGGGTTCTTAGAAGGAATGGTCTTGTTGAACGTGAGATCATTTATGCTAATAAACAAACTGTGGGGCGTTGGCGTAAGCTTCAATCAAAAAAGGAGTATTGGAATATTATTACTAAGATTCGACAAAAGCACAAGTATTCTTCAAAGAAGGGGTTGAACTAAAAAATAAAATTTTCTGTTGATGAGAAAGCGTTTTTTGGGGATCTGTTTGTTATGTTACTTGCTTTGTTTTGTATGATTTTTAATTTAGCAAAGTTGTTTCCTTTTGTGTTTACTCCCCTGAGAGTTTACAATTTTAATATGATTGTTTGGGGTATGATAAAATGATTGGAGAAATTCTTTATAGTATTGAATTATGGGAAAAGATAACTGGGAAGAAAGCCCCTAGAAAATATGTTAGGAATGATTTCAAGTTTTTTCGTTCTTCTAATTCTAAGATAACTAAAAAAGATTATAATTGGTTGATGGGGATTGAAAAAGAAATTATGGCTTGGCATCCTGAAGAGAAAGGTTACACTATGACTAGCGGTAAATGGTTTGGGCATTTCTTTGAGGTAAAAAAAAAGTGAATAAAAGAATTAGAGAGACTAGTAGGGAAGCGTTTGAACAGATTAAACCTCATATTGGCAGATTACATAAGGTTGTTATGTGGTATGTTGCTCATTTTCCAAATAAAACGTATAGGGAACTTGCTGAATTGATAGGGTTTCCTGAACCCGCAACTGTATCTAGGAGAGGGGGGGAACTTGAGAAGCTGGGGATCATCAAAAGTTCAGGTACTAAGAAACAATCTAATAATCGTAGGGCTAACACTTGGATAGCTACTAAAAAATACTGGGAAAGAAACTATTAGATGTTTCATGTACATTTTTGTACAAGACCTTTTTTAAACCTCTTCTGTTATATTCCTATATCCTTTTCTATTTAGGAGTTTGAAGCCCTGAAAAAAAAGCATAACCCTACTCATAAAAACAAAAAATATAATCATTATAGTAGTTATGATAATCCTGAGTTATCTTTAAGGAAAAGGGTTTTTCTTGTTTTAGACAAAAACGCTAGTTTAAAGCCTACTTTTATATGTAGAATTTTAAATATTCTTGTAGATAAAACCGCTAAACAAAAGAAATCTCTCAAGCAACAAGTAGCAAATTATAAGCAACAATGGAAACATAACTATAAAATTGAGGGGGGTTCAATTCGTTCAATTCCTGATGATTTGCATAGTTGTTATTATAAAGGAAATTTGGCTAAGTTGGTTGCTGATGCTGTGATTAAAAAGATTAGGCATAGTTTTGTTGGGGGTGCTTTTGGTTGGGAACAAAGTGATAATCGTAATAGGCATTTGGTTTTTAAGAATTTTAAGGGTAGGGTTAGGCTTTGGGAAACGGGTACGGTTGAGTTGTATGTTAAAAAACCCGCTAGTAATGGGAAGTGTATGCAGTTGTTTTGTGATGCTTTTACTAAGAATTATTTGGTTACTGATATTCGGGTACTGGATAGTTTTAGGGCTAGTTTGATGCGTAGGTGTCATGCTACTTTTGATACTGGGGAAAAGCTTCCTTACATGAAAGTTACCGCTTTTAAAGAGAGTCACCATTTGACTTTTGTTAGTGGGGATAGGACTCATCCTACTAGTTTTGAGTTTATGTATGAGTATAATGCTGAAGTGAGAACTGCTAGGGATCTTGTTAAAGAGTTCAGGTCTTTTGTTGAACGTTTGGGTTTTAAGGATAATGAGACTAGTAGCACAAGTAAGGTTAAAGATTTAGATCCTAGTACGGATTATGCGGTTTAAAAATAGTTTATATACCGTTGCGTTGTATTTAGTATCTTGCTGTTGTGGGGGAATTTTGCCTTTGATGCAAACAAACATTATTTTATCACTTCCCATTTTTGCACGAATGGAAAGCTCTTCGATTAGTACATGGATTTTGAACCTTGTTGTTTGCTGAAACGATATGGCTTCCCCACAATTCCTAATCATTTTGGTGATGGTTTTTATTGGATTATGATTTTTGGAAGAAAAAGTATCAATCATCTTGGAAAGAATCATCTAGAAAAGAAGAAAGAATTATTCAAATTATTGAAAAAAACTGTAGTTGTGTTTGTGTTAAAGTGGGGTTAGGTGCGGGAAGCCAAAGTTTTTTATCTGGTTCTGCTAGTTCTAGAGGTTTTAAGAAAGGGGGTTCTGATCTACTTATTAGGGGATCTAATATTTTTGTTGAAGTTACTGGTCCTAATACTGAGAAAATTAGTGTCACTCAAGATTTATGGTTAAGACCTGATAAAATTCAGTATGCTATAGATGATCCGTTTAAGGATTGTTGGTTAGCTCATGTTTTGAAAAAAGATTTTGTTGTTCGTGTCATACATTTTAATAATAGGTTTAAAAATGATTATCAAAATAACGTTTTTAGATTGATATATCCTTTTTTTGGGGATTCTACAGAAACAATGGTTTCAATTCCTTCTACTTCTTATCATGTACAAGGGTTTGATGTTCTGCTTAATGTAATTAAAAATAGGGTTAAATGATCATTAGTAAATCATTAGTAAATTATTAGTGACGTATTTATATTGAAGATGTTTTGTTTGATGTTGTAATCTTGTTCTATTTTTTAGAAACTAGTATTTTTGGTTTATAGATCGGTTTATATACCGTTTCGGTTGTATTGTTTGATTTACCTTTGTTATTGTCTTTAAATGTACGAGGGGGTGAATGAATGAATAAAAAAGCTTTAATTTTTTCTATAACTATGACAGTTGTAATGATAGCGGGGTTGTTTGCTTCTTTGAATCCTGTTGAAGCGGGTTATTGGCATTGTATGAATACTGATCCTCAAATGAGTTGGGGTTATCCAAGTGGGGGGATCTATGAACCTTATTGTTATGTTCCTGTTACTTGGCAAAATGCGGGTGGGGGTTCTTATATTGGCAATCATAATTTCTATGGTGGTATTGCTATGAGTGAGTTTAATAATTGGGGTTCTTTTAAATGGGGTGGTCAACTTTACAAGCAAGGTTATGATCCTGTTTGGGGAACGCATTGGAATTATTTAACTTATCATGCACCTATGAACTCTCAGGTACAAATTAGAACTAGGCTTTGGGATCAAGGTCATACTTATGGTCCTTACTCAGAACATAATACTTTCATTGAAATTGTTGGAATGTTTAGTTCTCCTACTGGAATAGCTAACGCTGATCGTTTTGAGTTGATGTTTGCTTGGGATAACAGAGGGGGCGGTTGGAGTCAAGCGGTTATACAAGATGCTGATGGATACAATGTTTATTATATTAGAATAAATATGGGTAATCTTCCTGAGAGTCCTACTAGTTATACTATTGATGTTGATAATTACTATGCTTTGTTTGGTTCTGTGTTTGGTTGCGATTTAAGTCAGGGTGCGGGTACTTTGCTTTCTTTGGGTGAGGAAGGGAAATATGTTCAAGCTAAATCTTCTGTAGATTACGTTATGTTTGAAGCTTGGAGATAATTTTTCTTATCTTCCTTCTTTTTTTTGTTTGATTGTTTTTTGATACGGGTTTATATACCGTTGCGTTGGTATTATTATTTGGAGATCTTAAATGTGAGTATAGATAAGAGACACAAGTATTCTGCGGTTGTTCTTTCTATTTGTTTTGTTTTAGGGATTTCGATTTTTGTTAGTTTGTATTCTGTGAATGGTTATTCTGATGGTCCTGTTGTTTCTATTTCTTTTGATGATGGGAAGGCTTCTCAATTTGAAGCTTTTAAGTTGATGCAAGAGAGGGGTATGCAAGGAACTTTCTATATTATTTCTGATTTGATAGGTAATTCGGGTTATCTTGATGTTGCTCAATTAAGGGAGATTGAGGGGGCTAATAATGAGATTGCTAGTCATAGTGTTAATCATGCGAGTTTTACGGGTTTAAGTGAATCTGCTATTAGAGATCAATGTGTTGAATCTAAACAAGTGCTTGAGTCTTATGGTTTTAGGGTAACAAATTTTGCTTATCCTTATGGTTCTAATAATGCTTTTACTGATTCTGTTGTTGAAGACTATTTTGTTTCAGCTAGGGATGCGTATAATTATCCTAGCGTTATGAAAGTTGATACTAACCAATTTGTTTTAACTGCTTTTGCTGGGGAAGAAAACTCTAATGATGCTTTGGATCGTTTGAAAAATAATGTTGGTAGGTTAAAAAATGGGGATTGGCTTGTTATCTTTTTCCATAATATAATACCTGATAGGGAAGCCCCTAGATCTTGGGCTATTGGTGAGAGTGACTTTACAGGTTTTCTTGATTATCTTTTGCAAGAGGATATAACTATTAAAACGGTTGCTGAAGTGTTAGGATCTGCCCCCGTTCCTACGCCTAGTCCTACTAGTACGCCTAATAGTACGCCTGATCCTGATGTTATGAGTGTGTTGGATTGGGAACGTTATTACAGTTGGTTGACTGAAGATTCTTTAAGTTACTGGAAAAACTTTGTTAAATAGTGGTTCTATGAAAGATCTGCTAATTCCAGTTTCTCTTTTTTGTTTTCTTGTTTCTGTTATTTTGTTGAGTGCTAATCCTTCTTTTGTTGATTTTCTTCAAGAGGAGAATTATGAACGTGAAGTTGTTGAATCGCTTTTTCTTTACAAAAATTTTAGAGGTCACGTTTGGCATATTGCCCCTATGGAAAATAGGCTAGTAGCTTTGGATGATGGTAGGCTTGTAACGGTTATCGCTGATCATTGGGATAGTTGTGAGCATAATCCTGATCAAAATCATACTATTGCTGTTGAGTATGTTGATGAGGTTTTGTATGAGGAGAGGGTTAGGTTGGATAGGAATCCAGCTACTAGAAACTTTGTTGATACTTATGCTTTGCTTGTTTGGGTTGATTCTTCTCAGGTTAATTATATTATAAAGTGATTGTGTTCATTTTAACGGTTTTTTTGAATACATTACGTTCAATGATTACGTTCAATGATTACGTTCAATGATTACGTTCAATGATTACGTTCAATGTAATGTAAAGCACATTAATCACTTTACTTTATTTAATGCAAAAACTTTTTTTGGTGTGGGGTTTATATACCGTTGCGTTGGTAATATTAATTATTATGCCTTACAAAGATCGTGAGAAGCAACTTGCTTATATGAGAAAATTTCAGAATGATAGGAAGCTTCTTGCTGAGAAACAAAAAAAGAAAGAAGAACTAGAAAATTCTAAGATTAAACCTGAAAAATAGGGGGATCTCTTTGGAGAAAGTGAAAAAAAGCATTAGATCTACTAAGATAAGAATACTTGTTTATGTTGTTGCTGTTGTAGTCTTGTTTGTTTTTATGGGTTGGCATCTTAGGACTATAGTTTTTTATCAAACTCTTTCCCCTGAAACGTTTAGTACGTTTCAACAATGGAAGGATGCTAGTCTTTTTTTCACTATTGCTTCTATTCCTTTTAGTGTTTTTATTGTTTTGATTGGTTTGGGTGGGATTAAACTTTTGAGGTTGCAAAGGGAAGAGTTTTCTTTAATTATTGCAAGTTTCAATGTGGGGAAAGAAAAAGCTGAGGAAAGGGCGAAAAAACAAAAATGAATGGGGTTAAAGAAAAAATATGGGACAAATTGTAGGTTTAAGACAAAAATCGAATGATCAACTAAATACCCGTTTAAAACAGATTAAAATTGGTTTGATTAGGATTAGGGGTTATACTCATGGGAATTGTATGATTCCCGCCCAAGTTTCTAGTGTTAAAAAAGTTACTAAGAATAAGGGGAGTTCTGAGAATACAAAGTTGTCTCATAAGTTGCGTAGGGAGAAAGCCCAGATCTTAACTATTTTAAATGAAAGAGCAAATAGGAAAAAACAGAAATGACTAAAGAAAAATTAACGTTTGAAGATTATGTTAAAATGGGTAAAAACCTAAAAGAAGTTAGAAACTCTATTTTTTGTATAGAATACAAAACTCCTAAGTCATGTTTTTTTAATAGACGGTTAGTTAAAGCCATTAAATCTATTGATGTTTTGCGTAGTGAACTTGAAGAACTAATGTTTTCTGAATATCCTAATCAATCAACTACTAAAATTTTTTATGGTCCTATTGAATCAGGGGATAAAACACGATGAAGGATTCTTTGGTTCATTGTTTTAGTAGTGCTAATAGTTTGCCTATGAAGATTTTCCGTAACTTGAATTTAGTGTCTAGTATCACTAATGATAAAATGATTTTGCCTTTCCATGCTCAGTTTAATCCAACAAACGAATGTACTTTTGTTGGTGATAATTCTTGTAGTTTTTGTAGTTGTGAGAATAGACCTAAGAAAGCTGTGTTTCCTGTTACGGATTTGGCTTATCTTGTTGATATGTTGAAAGACTTGGGTTGTGAAAGCATGACTGTGACAGGTGGGGGAGATCCTTTGAAGTATTCTGCGGTTACTGATTTAGCTTGGATGTTGCGGTTAGCTGGGATTGATATGGGGCTTGTTACTAATGGGGTTCTGTTGGCGAGTGTTGAACCTATTCTTTTTGAGATGGCTACTTGGATCAGGATTAGTAGTAGTGATGAATTATACAAGCATACTGGAACTGTTAATTGGGTTAATAATATTCGCAAAGTTGTTTTAAATCATCCAAATGTTGATTGGGCTTTTAGTCATGTTATGCTGAATATACCAAATCATGATTTCAGGTTTACTATTTTAGATTTGGCTAATAAACTTAATTTTACTCATATTCGTTTTGTTAATGATCTTTTGAATTTGCCTAAAACGTATGATTCTATGGGGGCTTTATCTAGATTCTTTAAAGACAAAGGTATTGATGATTCTAGGGTTATTTATCAGTCTAGACAAAACTATGTTGGTGGGGCTAAGAAGTGTTTCATTAGTTTACTCAAGCCCGTTATTAGTGCTGAAGGTAAATTGTATCCTTGTTGTGGGGTTCAATATGCTCTTAAAGATCCGAGTAGGTCTTATGAATCTAAGATGTGTATGGGGCATTGGACTGATTTACCTGAGTTGATTGAGAAGCAAAAGTTTTTTGATGGTTCTGATTGTGTTAAGTGTTATTATAATAATTATAATGATTTGCTGGGTTGGTTGCTTGGTGAATATGCTCATGAGAGGTTTATCTAAATGAAAGAGTTTATTCCTAAATTGATTGATCCTTCTGGGTTTGAAGTAATTCAATCTAAGAAGCCTTGCTTTCAGGTGTTCAAAAAAATTGAGAAAGTAGAAGATCGTTTAATTTTTATGGATGTCTCTAGAGTTTTTGGGATTGTTAGGGCTTCTGAACTTAAAAAGAAGGTTCTTGAAAAACATTTCATAAAGTTTATTTCTTTATCAAAGTTTGCAGAACATAACTTTTTGATGTACCTAACAGAACAAGCGTATTTCAGGGAAAAACATCTTCTTGATGTGATTAAAGTAGCTGAACTTTTCGGGTATGCTGAAAAACATTTAGTTTTTTATTTCCCAAAGAAAGAATCTCCTATGTTTGTAACTATAACTTGGGGAAAGGTTGATTTTTGTTTTTGTTTAGCCCCTTGTCATCCTCAGAAATCCAAATTCAAACTTTTTAAGAAACGAAAAAAGAAAGAGGTTAAAAAAGATGAGTAATACTCCTATAAAATGTGAGATTTTGTTTACTATTTCTAAGGCTACTGTTCAAGCTTTAGTTAATGATTATTATGATAGGGGGTATCATTTAGTTAAAACTCATGTTCTTTATTATGGATCTGAAAGGCTTCTTTTGTTTTTCAAGGAGATGCCCCCAAGATGAAACGCAGACTAGTAGGTTTATTATTGCTTCCTGTTCTTACTTTGATTTTTGTTATTGGTTGGACTATGTATTTTTTGGGAGATGAAAAAGAGCAAGGAAAACTTAAGCAAAGAACTCTAGTTTTTGAAACAAAAAGTATTGTTTTAGAGGATGCGATTTAATGGTTTATGCTTTTGTGGATTTTTTTAAGTGTACTAGTTTTGTTTGTAATGGGAAAGAAACTAGGCATTATCTTGCTGTTGATAGGGCTAGTTATCGTATTATTTTTTGTGAGTGTTGCGGTACTGCTAGGGTTCAAACTCCTCTTAATGTTAATCTTGATAAGAACTGGGTGTTTGGGACTCCAACGGGAACGAAAATACGATGAATAAATTAAAGATTCTTCATGTTGGGGATAAAGCTGGGGTTGCTGGGTGTCTTGCTAAGTTTCAAAGAAGAATAGGTCAGAGTTCTAATGTTGTTGTGACTGAAGTAGAATATGATACTAATGGTTTGGGGCATCATCAATATTATAAACCTGTTGTTGTTGGTCCTGTTCATAGAAGGTTTGCTGGGTTTGGGAAGTTAACTAAGCCTTTGCGGTTTTTGCAAAGAAAGGTTGCTTTGCTTGTGTTTTATGTTGTTGTTGGTTTTTATTCCCGTAGGTTTGATGTTGTTCATATTCATTCTGATTGGAAGGTTGGCTTTTTTATTCGTAAACCTAAAGTTTTTGAATTTCATGGGAGTGATGTTAGGGGATTTCCTTTAAAGAAGGGGAATCGTGAAAAAAAGCTTACTGCTTTGTTTTTGAAGGTTTTTGGGGGTAAATATTATTTTCTTGTTTCTACAAAGGATTTGCTTAAGTGTCTTCCTTGTGCTGAATGGTTAGCTAATCCTGTTGATAGGGATATTTTTAAGAAAAATCCTGAACGGTTGGGTTGTTATGCTTTGTATATTAAAAATTATTATGAATCTGATCAAAGGGCAGTTGTGCTTTGTGATGTTAAACAATGGGGGTACGCTATTTTAGATAGGGGTTCTGGGGAGATTGTTTCTTATCGTGCTATGCCTACTTTTCTTGGAAACTTTGATTATTTTATTGATAGGCATAGTATTCATAGTTTAAGTAAAACTGCGTTAGAAGCCCTTGCTGTTGGTTGTAAAGTGGTTGATTGGAAGGGGGAGATTGTTAGGGGGCTTCCTGTTGAGCATGAACCTTTTACTGTTGCTAGAAAGAGTTTGGTTCATTATGATCTTGTTATTGGGGGGTATTTCTAAGTTGTGTGTGTGTCCTAATTTTGGTTTAGATGATCTTGCTAAAATGAAAAAGAAGAGGAAGAAAAAAAAATGAATTGGAGTAAATTAGTTAAGGCTTTGAAAGAAGTTTCTATTGAGAAAGTGTATAGTTTAGAGAAGGTTTTGCCTAGAGAAACTTTGGTACTAGTAGGTAAAACGTTGCTTGTTATGGGGCTTTGTTTTTCTCCTACTATTTTTGCTGGGTTGTTGTTCTGTTTTGTTTTGCCTAATTTTTGGGGGGGCTTGATTTTGTTCTTTAGTTTTCCTGTTACTGGGCTTTGGATTAAGTTTATTGTTTCTGTTTGGGAAGCTTATAGGAGATTATCTTAATGTTTGATCCTAATTTAGCTGTTATTTACGTTTTTTTGATAGTTTTAGGGTTAGCTGGATGTTTTTGTTTTTGTTTTTGGTTGATCTTTAAAGTTTTTGATAGGGAAACTAACGGTAAAAAAGTAGTTGATATTTGTGGGTTGGCTAATCGTTGTGAGAGTTCAAATAATGATGATTCGTATTGTTCGATTTGTTATTTAAATTCTATAAAAGATGCTATAGACCTCAAACAGTTTGATGATGCTAAAGTTGATTTGATAAAGTATATTGAATTGTTAAAGGAAAAGAGGGAGAAAAAGAAATGAATAATGAAATTCATGCTTCTTTTAATTTTCTGCCAGTTCTAATTCTTTATGCGTTAGGTATTGTTTTTGTAAACTTTTCTATTGAATTAACTATGGTTTATTACGTTTGTGTAACAATTTTTTGGTGTTTTGTTATTTCTATATTTTATGGAGTATTAGGAAAATGATTGAATATTATGGATGTGGTTATTGATGCCTAAAGTTTTGAAGAATCCTACTAATAATAAACTTAAATCAAAAATGTTTGAGTTTATTGATAGAACTTGGAATCCTTTAGCTGGGGAATGTAAAACTGTTGGGATTTGCCAAAGTTATTGTTGGGCTAAAGATATTGCTAAAAGATATAATTTGAGGAAATATTTGGGGGATCATAGGTTGTGTGATGCTCTTCTTAAGAAAAAGTTTGGTGCTGAAAATTTTGTTTTTGTTTGTAGTATGAATGATTTGTTTGATCCTACTGTTCCTTCTTGGATGATTAATAAGATTCTTGATGCGATTCGGGTTAGTCCAGCTACTTTTCTTTTGTTAACTAAGAATCCTTGTAGGTACAAAAACTTTGATGTTCCTAGTAATTGTGTTTGTGGGGCTACTGTTGAAACTGATGTTTTGGGTGATTGTTCTGAAAGGCTTGTTTCTATGCGGGATCTTAAGCATAAGCGTAAGATGGTTAGTGTTGAACCGATTATGAAGTTTTCTCCTAATTTTCTTAGTAAATTGGTTGCTTGTAAGCTTGAGTTTGTTGCTGTTGGTTATGATAATTATTTTAATAAACTTGATGAACCGAGCAAGGAAATTACTGAGATCTTGATTGTTGGGCTTAGGGCTTGGGGTGTTAAGGTTTATGAGAAAGCTATTAGGGAGAAATGGAATAAATGACTAAGATTTTTTGGAGATCTATTCATTATCTTAGAACGGGTGCGGGGATCTTGGCGTTTCCGTTTACGTTGCTTACTTTTTTGACTGTTGCTTATGATAATTTGAGTTTTGTTGGGGATGTTTTTGGGAGTTTTCTTAATTTTATTTTGGTTATGTTGCCTTTTTTTGCTTTGGGGATTGGTGTGTTTGGTTGGTATTGGCTTAAGAAATCTAAGTTCTATAAGCAAGAACTTGAGATTGGGGTTGAGGTTAATCCTTTTCAGAATAAACGGTTAACTCCTATTGCTATTCCTAGTTTTAAGGCTTTGATTAGGTTTTTTGATAGGGAAGGGGTTGATTGTAGTGAGATGAAAACTTTATTGGAGAAAACATTAAAGGAGAATAAAAAATGAAAGATGAATTTTATGGAATAATACAAGCGGGTATATTGGGTTTTAGTATTGGGGGTTTATTATCTGTGGAATACCCCGATAATTTAATTTTATTGATTCCTTTTTTGGTATCGCTTTTTTTCTTATCTGTAGAAATTAAGGGGTTATTAAAATGTTGAAAACGATTAGGAAAATTAAGGCTTTGATTAAAACTTGGATAATGATAAGGAAAGGGTATTAAAATGAAAAAAGATAGTTTGAGGGTTGGAATAATTGGGTGTGGGTTTGTTAGCAGATTCAATGTGACAGCTTGGAAGTTTTTAGGTCACAATGTTGTTGCTGTTTGTGATCTTAATACTAGTCTTGCTAATACTTTAGCTAAGGAAACTGGGGCTAATTCTTATACTGATTATATGAAGATGCTTGAAGCTGAAAACTTGGATGCTGTTAGTGTTTGTACTCCCCCTAGTAGTCACTATTTCTTGTTAAGTGGGATTACTCAATTCTCTCATAAAATCAAAGTTGTTGTTGAAAAACCGTTCATGTTAAAACGTGAGAAGGCTAAATCTTTTATGTTATCTAAACGGGTTGCTGTTTTGCATACTCAACTGTATTCTAGTTGCTATTATGAAGCTTTGAAGCTAGTGAAAGAGGGACTAGTAGGTAAAGTTTTTGAGGTTAACGTTAACCTTTTTGCTACTCCTAAAGATTATATGACTATTGATCCAAAGAATTGGAGTCATAATTTGCGGGGGGGTAGGATTGCAGAATGTTTGTCTCATCCTGTTTATCTTGCTCAAGCTTTTCTTGGGCAAAACAATTTGCACGTTAAGGATGTTCAAGCTTTCACACCTGTTCTTAATTCTTTGAAGCATCTTAGTTATAGTGAATTGTTTGCGATCCTTGAGGGAACTAGGTGTAGGGCTACTTTGAATGTTCGTTTGAATATGCCTAGAACTGTTGCTACTGTTGATGTTGTTGGTGCTTTGGGTGTTTTGAAAGCGGGGATTGTTCCAGAAATTTTACAGGTTCATTTGTTTTCTGGGAAGTCTAAGAGTTTTAAGAAGTCTAAGTTCATGTATCCTAGAGTTCGGATTATCAGGGAACTTCTTGCTGGGGATTGCCCTGTTGTTGGGGATCATGCTTTCAATAATGTTAAGATTGTTGATGTGATGCTTGATTTGATTGAGTTCGAGTAGAAATTAAGGGGTGTTGTTTGTTTGAATTGGTTGGGGGATCTTGTTCAAAAAGAGGTTCGTAGTTGGGATTCTGTTATTAGTTTGGGTTGCGGGATCATGCAAGGGTTAGGTGATTGGGCTTACAAGAGTTATCCTAAGACTATTTTGAATTGCGGGGAACTTTATGGGGTTGATGCGTATCTTCCTTATTTGAGTTATCTTAAGGCTTTAAAAATGGGTATTACTACGGTTCATGCTGATCTTGAAAGGGATCTTCCTCTTTGTTTTCCTGATAAAAAGTTTGAAGTTGTTTTGCTTCTTGATATTCTTGAGCATCTTACAGGTATGGATAAAGTGGTTGGGTTGATTAATGAAGCTATCCGATTGGCTAATCGTAGGGTTATTGTGAATACTCCCAAGTTTCTTGAGGATAATGCTTCTGGGCGTTCTGTTTGGGGTTTGGGGGTTAATGAGAAACAAAGGCATCATCTTGTAGTTACTGAAAAATTGTTGAAGGGTTACGGGTTTAAGGTTAAGACTTTGTTTAAGGATAAATACGTTTTTTATGGAGTGAAAAAATTGTGACTTCTGTTGATCTTGTTTGTGCTTCTATTAAACCTACAGTTAAAACTTTTGAGTTGAGCAAGGACATACCCAACTTTGATAATGTGATTGTTGTTAAGAACGTTTTTGGTTTGGGTGTTGCTCATAATGAATGTTTTCGTAAATCGAATAGTGATTTAGTGATACTAGTAGCTGATGATGTGGTTATTGATTCTAAGGTTTGGAGTTTTGCTCTTGATGTTAAGCGGGGAGAGTTTGCTATGTTGGATACTGGGGATTTTGGGATTACTGGGGTTTTTAGTATTTATCGTAAAGATTTTTGGGGGCTTGGGGGTTTTGATGAAAGTTTGAAGTATGGGAATGTTGATAGAGAATTTTTTTGTAGGGCTATGCTTTCTGGATTAAAATTTAAAAAGATTCCTTTGAGTTTGGTTAAGCATATTCGTCATGAAACCCGTTGTTCTACTATTTATAAGAGTTTTAATGTTATGAGGGATGCTACTTTTTGTGTTAAGAAATATTTTGTTCATTTTCCTAGAGACTTTTTTGTTCATGATTTTTTGTATCCTTTTATGAGGGGAAAGTTTAGGGCTATTTTGTTGTCTTTTCTGTTTTTTTATCGTTATACTTTGTTTGGTTGGGTTGATAAGTTAGGTGATGTGCTTTTGGAAGATCTTGTTAATGAGGGGGCTTGTTGTTGAAGTTTTTTGAAGCGGTTAAAGAGAGTTTGAAAGAGAATTTAGCTAAGTTTCCTAGAGTTTTTTTGGATTTATGTTTAGCTGTTTTGCTTGTTGGGTTTTTGTTTCTTCCTGTTTTTCTTGTTGCTGTAGGGTTGTATTCTGGGTTGCTGTCTAGTTTCTTTTTGTCTCTTAGTCTTTTTTGGTTTTTTGGTGCTGTTCTTTTGTTAGGTGTTATTTCAATTTTTTGGTTTGTGTTTTGGATTGGTGTTTTAAGTAAAATGGAGAAATCTTAATGGTTGGTATTGATGTTTTGGAAAAAGATTTGAAAGAAAAATATGGAAACTCCCCTTTTAAAATATTAAAAGTAGAACAGAAAAAAGACTTGTTGAATTTTAAGAATTTAGGGGAACAACAACATTGTCCTTTAGCTACTAATACGATGGTGATTGTTGCTACTGGATCGGTTATTCAAGTTAATTATAAGCATATTAAAATGTGTAATGGTAGAATGAGTTGCCCTAATTCTTGTAATGGCAATATGGAGATTTGGAGTAAGTGTCTTAATTATTTAGGGGAATTGAAAAGAAAAGAGGAACTGAAAAATGAAAAAGATTGATGTTAATGATTGTGGGGTTGAGTTGTGTCTTGGGGAACGTTGTATTTCTGAACCTGAATTTGTTGTTGAAGTTACGGTTAGAGGGGTTGCTTTGAAGCTTTTTTTGTGTAAGAAACACGCTAACGAATTTGAGGGGGAACAAGAAACTGTTGGTTTCTGATAGTCAACTTGTGAAAGAGAAGTGTCCTTTTTGTGTTCCTGATCCTAATGTTGAGGTTAATGTTTTGTTTTGTGAGTCTTGTAGGGTGCGGGAACTTGGGGAGTTGAGGAGTTGGCTTGATTCTGATAGTGAAAAAAGTAATCAAAAAAGGTAGGGTAAAGAGGTTAAAAAAGTGAATAGTGAAAGGAATAGGGTTAGTGTTTTGATTCCAGCTTATAATGCTGAGAAGTATATTCTTGAGACTTTGGAAAGTGTTGAGAATCAAACGTATTTGCCTTTTGAAGTGATTGTTCTTAATGATGCTAGTACCGATAAAACTTGTGAGGTTGTTCGTAAGTTCAAAAAGGATAATCTCAACTTGAAGGTGCGGTTGTTCAATTCTCCTAAGAATAGGGGGATTGGTGGGACTAGACAGGAATTGGTTAATTTGGCTAGGGGTAATTACTTGACTTTTTTGAGTAGTGATGATGTTTGGCATAAACATTTTCTTGATATTTGTATGATGAACGTTAGAGAGGATAGGGGGGTTTATTCTGATTACTTTTTTACTGATTCTAACCTTAACAAAACTGGAACGTATAGGAGTAGAAAGTTTTCCAGATCTGATGTTGTTTATTGGGGGTTGATGAAGAACTTGTTTATTAATTTTAGTTGCTGTATTTTTCCCCGTAAATTTTTTGAACAGGTTTCTTTTGTTAAGTGTCTTAGGCATAGTGAGGATCTTATTTTTATGTTGGACTGTATGATCCGAGATTTTGAGTTTGTTAGGGTTGCTACTCCTCTTTTGTATTATCGAGTTCATCCAAGTCAAGGGACTAACCTTAAGGATCTTCCTGAGTTCTATTTGCAGTATAGGTATCTTGTTGATCGTTTGTTGAAGTTGGGGTGTTCTATTTCTGATATTGAGATTGCTTACAGGTTTATTTATCGTAACAAGTTTCCTAGTCTTAACTTTAGGATTAAAAGGAAAACTAAAAATTTGATTAAGAGATATGTTCCTTTTGGGAGTTGCCTAAAATGAGAGAGCTTATTTTTAAAGGTCAAAAATTTAAAGTAAGTTTTGATGAAAATTTTCTACAAGTTCATATTAAAGAACCTTTTTATTCTGCTGGAAAAAAATTCGGTTGGTTTGGTGCTTCTATAGGTCTTGGAATTAATAAACAAGCCCTTGAATATGCTGTTAATAATAATTTATCTATTCGTGTTACTGTGGGATCTAAACCTTCTGTTTATGAGTGTACTTCTGTAAGTTGGAAGTTGTTTTGTGATATTCACAAATCTTTTATGTTTCGGGGTAATACTGAAATTTGTGTTATTCAATGGAGTAAAGAACATTTTAAGAAGGTGTTACTAAAATGAATCAAAAAAGGAATAGTGAATAATTATGTTTGAAACTGATCCTGTTGTTCTTGCTGAAAGAAAAGATGTTAGTTTGTTTATTGCTCAAATGGGTTATAAGATTGTTTCTTGTAGTTCTGGAAAAGACTACTTCAGGTTTATTATCAAAAAAGGTAGGGTAAAGAAGTGAAAAAAGGTTGATCAAATTAGATCTGGGATGTGGATTATTAAAACTACCTGATTATGTTGGGGTTGATGTTTCTAGAAACGGGGGGCTTGTTGATGTTGTTGCTGATATACAGTTTCTTCCTTTCAAAACGGAAAGTGTGAATTATATTCGTTCTAGTAGGGTAATTCAGCACGTTCAAGATGATCATAAAGCGATGCGAGAGATCTTTAGGGTTTTAAAAAAGAATGGTTTTGCTCAACTAACTTTTGCTAGTTGGCTTAATGCTGTTGCTTATAAACTGAAGAATTTTAACAAAAAAACAAATTATAACATTTTTCATTATTATACTGAACATAATCTTTCTACGTTGTGGAAACAAGCGGGTTTTAGTTTTTGTTTTATGGATAAATTACAAAACAAAAAATTGAAAGTGTTTTGGGATTATCATTTATTGTGTTCTAAAAAAGGTAAAAAAATAACGATTATCAGGTGATTACTTTGGATAAACAAAAGATTGTTGAACTTGAATCTGATCTTAATGATTGTCTTAGTGATCTAGAGAATATAAAAACTAGGTTACAAAAACTTAAGGCAGAGTTGGCTACAATAAATCTTATGAGTTGAAACTAACAAATTGTTGCTACGCAAAGAAATCAAAAAGGTGATTTGATGAAAAAATGTGAAGAAAAAAACTGTGAAGAAATAATACCCGACCATCTATGTTTTTGTGAAAACCATTCTGGAAGAAAACCTGATCATTTTGATCCTTCAAGAGGTTATAAAGGAAGACATAGCACAGGTGGTCCTTATCGCACTCCTTATTGTTAAAAAACGGTATTGTTGTTCGGAAAGAGAGTAATGTAAGACAAGAGTAAGACTTTATATATTTCATCGAGTATATAATAAGACAGGTGTAAGATAATGTTTGAGTATGAATATGAATGTTTAGGGGATAAATGTCCAAGAATAGATGGTTGTAAAGGATGTTTAGCGTTTGAAGAACGAAAATCGCCCTATGGACCTTGGACAGAAGACCAAGATCATCCACGACCAAACGGAAGAGCAAACTACAGCAATTAAGGTGAAAAAATGACTAAACCTTCTACTTTTTCTGCGAAACTTCGTAAATCTGGAAATAGTATTGTTGTGACAATTCCTAAGGAAATTGCTGATCTTTGGCAAATAAGCAAAGAAGTTCAAATTACTATTGAGGAATTGTAATTTGTTACTCGTAAATAGAGTTGGTTGAGTAGGATCTATCTCAACTAACCAATAATTTGTTCTTCCTCTTCTACTTTTTGAACTTCATGCCTTCTTATATATCTCCAAGCTGAAGATTCACTTGCTAGATCTAACACCTTCATAACTCTATAAACTGTTTCAATAGTTACATTTCCAAATTTTCTTTCATCTGCCCTGATAACTTCAACTGCTCTTTTTTCTCTGAATAGGTGTGTCCAAGAGTTTTCATTTAATTGTTTAACTATGCGGTAAACTAGTTTAGGATCTGCCATTTTATTTTTATCAATTACATAACTATCAAAAACGTTTCTCCCACTTGGATAGATAAACCCTGTGTGAACTTTCTCTTTCAAAAATGTAAGGTAATCCAGTATGAATATTGCATACTTTGAATTGATATTAAATTTCTTTGTGCGTTGTATTAGGAAAACGTTTTTCTTTCTTTTCTTTCTTACTGAGAAAGTGACATACAAGTAGCTCTGATCTTGGCTATGATCTGAGACAAGTAGCCCAGCTATTTCTTTTAATCTTTTTCCTGTTTGTAGGTAGGCTATTGTTGCTAATGCTCTGTGTTTGAAGTATGGATTTTTTATTAAGTTTGCTTGGGCAATCATGCCTTCTATTTCTTTGTTATCTGGGACTGTCTTTCTATCTACTTTGACATTAGTTAATTTAATTACACTCCTACTAGTAATGAAAAAACTTTGTAATAATTTTATGCTTGATGTCCTATTATTAGATTATGGTGCATCAATCAAGGTTTGAAACAAAAGAAGGGCGTTTCTTTCTTTATTTCAGTTATAATTAATTAATATGTATATCCCAGATTCGCCCAGTTCGCCCAGTTCGCTATATATGGGGGTATAATGGTTTAGTAGTGGCGTTCCTTCTTGTATATGCTCTTGTTGCGGGACTTCTCTTTATTCTTCAGCGATTCAAGTACGTCTTTTGCTAGGGGTGTAAGTTCTATCTTATAGTTTCTTGATCCGTAGTCTTCAGTTACGATTAAGTTTCTTGCTTTGCATCTAGTGAAGGTTTGCTTGTACAAGCCTTGCAGTTCCTCTTGTGCTTTATCATACTTGACAGGTCCATTCATATCTATTAGTTCTAGAAGCTGTATGTCACTTGGCTTTATCATTTTTAGAACTATGTCTAGCTGATCCATTGTGATAGCATCTTGGATTCTAACAAAGACTTCTTTGGTTAGGTTCTGTCTCATTTCATCATAAGGGTTATACCATTGGTCGGGGATCTTGGGGAAGAACCCGTTAGCAATAAAATGTTTCTTCATTTTTGTTCTAAAGCCTTTGTAGTCTTGCAACCAAATGACTTCATCATACTTGAAACGCCCTTTCTTGTTAACTGTGATTTCTATATTGTATTTGTCTTTTAGTTGGCTAGTGGGTTCTTCTGCGTTTACCATTGTTGCTAGGAGAACTCCTATTTCTGTTCCTAGTGCATCAAAACCCCCTTTGAAAATATCCCAAGCTGAAGAGTGTTGAGTATCTGCTTTGTTGCTGTGAACTCCAAAATCGTCATATAGTAAGATAGGAACTCTTTTGTGTAATCCGTTACTAGTTGGGAATCTAACGGGGACACCATTTATTATTTTGTGCATTAATCCTTGTAAGTTAAAAGTTATTGCAGAATAGGCTTGTGTCCAATCTCCGTAGATGTACCATAAGATCCAGAGGGCGAGGGTTGATTTGCTGGATCTTGGTGGTCCATGAATAACAATCCAAAGATATGAATCATCATAGATTGCTTTTCTAATTCTTCTAAAAAGTGGATGCTGATCAAAATATTCTTTGAGTTCTTTTAGACTCATTTGTTTATTTGTCAACAATAATCACTTCATCAAAGTTTTCTTTACTAGTTGAAATAAACGGTTTTACTCTGTAGCCTTGAACTAAGATGTGAGTGTAAACCCAATTAAAGATTTTATTATATATTTGTTCAATTTCTATTTGAGTTGGGATACTGTTAGTTAATTGTTCTAATTCTTTTACAAAGTGTTGTTTTGCGAATGGGGGTAGGTTTGCTATTAGTATTCTTAGGGGCTTGTAGGTGTGTCTTAGGGCGTTATTTGTTGAGAGCATCATTGAAGAATTGTATAGGAGTCTTTGTAGGTTGTTTATGTAGGTGTTTATTGGGGGTTGTCTATCCTCATTATCCTCTGTTTTTTTAGGTCTGTCACTCAAAATTTATCACATTAAAAAATAGTCTTGTTTAGGTTGTTTTTGCTTTTTCTTTTTATTTCTTTTGTTTTTGGTGGTTCTTTTTTTGTTTTTATTTCTGTTCTTTTTTGGTTTAGCTTTTCTATGAGGTTTAGGTTTTTGTTTAAACCCTGAATCAATTAAGAAATCTTCTTGAAAAGAATCGGACATTCTTGCTATGGTTGATCCTATGCTTTTTGCTCTTCCTAGCATACTGCTACTAGTTTTTGGTTTTACTCCTATGCCTTCTCTCCAACCGTCATCTTTAGCCCTTGCTATTCTGCCTTTTTCGTATTGTTGCCTTTTTGCTTTATCTACTTTGGTTTGAAGTTTTTTATCTCTCTCTTTTTCTATTGCTCTTTTCTTTTTATAATTCTCTAAGTTTTTTGAGAGTCTTTCTCTTAGTCTAGACATATTGGGACACCAACAAGTATTTCTTAGGTTGTTTGGGCTTAAATCTTTTTTGTTAGAAAGTATCAAAGTTTCCTTGTATGTACACTTTTGTACATGGAAAATTGTTGTTAGTTTCTAGCTATAAACTTTTAAGATTAAACCTACTAGTTCTAATTGTTGGTTAATTATTATGCCAAAAGAAAAAAAGAAGGGTTCATGGTTTAAGGGTGATATTTTCCGTATGAGTAGCAAACAAATAATCGCTTCCAGAACACATGAAGTTGGTGTTAAGAAACCTACTGCGATGCAAACTAAGAAAATAAAAAATGTTGTTCATTCACGTTATGTTTACAAGCCAATAAGCCCTACCGAATTTTGGGATTGAAAAATATGAGAGGTACAAAACCTAATGCTACAAGAAAGATTGATGGTTTGACTTTCAAAGTTAGAACAGGACATAATAATAAAAAAACTGCTCAAGATTATGCTAAGCGGTTAAGGGCTACTGGGGATTATCATGTTCGGGTTCTTCCAGCTAAATTAGGCAAACATAAAACTAATTCGATTTGGACTAGTAGGAGAAAATAAAGGGGGTTGTATGATGGCTCAATGTCCAGCTTGTCAAGGAACGGGGAAAAGTGATGCTGTTTGGTATGGTCAAAAAACTGGAAAAAAAACTAGGTGTCAGCTTTGTAACGGTTCTGGAAAAAGTAGTGCGGTTAACATTTTTGATTTATAGGGGAAAATAAACTTGACAAGAAAAAAAAGTGGTATCTCTAGTATCGTAGGAATTTCAATAGAGAAATCAAAGTTTGGTTCTTCTTTGAATGATCCTGATGTTTGGGCTAAGATTTACAAGAAGTATCCTGAATTAAAAAAGAGGGGAAAATAGTATTGCCCAGATACGCAGTTAGGAGAGGTACAAACCTTTCAAAAATTGATTTTCTAAAAGAGTTGAAACAACAAAATCCTTTAGCGACAAAAATAGAACTTAAAAAAGTATCTAATAGAAAGAGAGAATTTAGGTTTGATTCTCATTACAAAATTTATATCACGCAACCTAAAATCTGGAAGTAATTGAATTGAACTGTCCTGAATGTTTCGGTAAAGTCGTAAATAATAAATGCCAAAGTTGCGGTTGGACAAAAATTAAAGCTGATACTTTCAGGAATATAGATAGTTTTTTGAAAAAACGGAAATGGTGAGAATGTATGCAAAAGTTTACTGTTAGAAAATCTCCAATGCAAACTACTTTTATTGGAAAAAAGCGGGGGGTTGTTGCTGTTCAAACAATTCCAAAGTTTCCTAAAGGAGAATCTTTTGTTGTTAGGTCTTCTAAGAGTATTAAGAAAAGTAGAAGTTTTTCCAGTAAAAACAAAGCCTTGATTCATGGAAGAGATATAATACAAGATTTTGTTTAAACAAAGTGTTCTTACAAGTACACTTTAGTACACAACACATTTAAGGCAAAAAGAACATAAAATGTTCTTGTTGGTGTCTTATTTTGAAAGAGAAGTTAGCAGTTACGAATTGGCGTAAACGTGCTAAGAGACATATTGAAAAGCATCCTGAAGAGGTTACTTATCTTGACTAAAACTAAACTTAGTGAAGAGCAAGAAATTAAACGAGATACAATGAGATCTTCTGCTTTTTTGGTTTGGTGGGCAAACCGCAAAAAAATTAGTCCTGTTCCTTCTGATCCGTATAGGGCTTTTAGAATTGATAGGAGTTTGAAAGCTAAGCTTCATGCAACCCCTATTTGGAAAAAGAATACTAATAGAAGTGATAGTCCTCTTATTGATTATCCTTTGGGGGCTAGAGGTAAAAAGCCTAGAGTTGTTCCTAGAAAACAGTTAAAAAGAAAGCCTTCTAAAAAACAGTTAACTAAACAAGAGAAAAGAAAGCTTCTTTATGGTGGTGTTGATCCTTCTGCTTCTAGTCGTGATGCTCAACATAAAAAGAAACAAATTGCTCACGCTAGAAAAGTTTTGGTTCAGGAAGGGGAAAAAATGGCTAAACATTATGGAGTTCCTAATTCTAAACTTGTTTTTAGTAGTCGTGATCCTAGACAATATGCGGTTGTTCATGGGAACTCTAAAACGGGCATTACAGAAACTACTATTCATTTAAGATCAGGGAAACTTACAGCATCTAAAAAATTAGTTATGCTTCATGAGAAAGGGCATCTTGTTCATGCTAGAAGAACTGTGAATAAGGCAGATACGCTTATTGCACCTGATCAAAGTTATACTGCTTTACATAAGTTAACTGGGAAAGGTGGGCAATATCAACGGGAAAAGATTGCTTACAAGTTAGCTGAACCTTTTATTAAGAAACTGCCTAAAGGTCAACAAGCGGTTGCAAGATGGACTAAACGTAGAAATCTTGCAACGTATCAACAAGAGCAAAGGCTTAAAGCTGGGACTTTAAAACGTGATTGGAAAACTGGGAACTCTAGTATGGTTATTGAATTTACTGATAAAAAAAGAGAAGATTTTCTTAATTGGCAAAAAAGTAAATGGAGTTAAAAAAAGTTGAGTAGAAGAGTAACTGAATATAGGGAAACCCCAGAGACTAGAGAGATAGTTGAGAGGGAACAAGCTGAACTTAAAAGCAGAATTTTCTATAATCAAATTGGTCATCCTGAGTACGGGGGGACTTATGCCCCTATTGTTGTTCCTGAAGGTTCTCAGGTTGCTAGTATTGAAGAGAAAACTATTACTGCTCAAGGTCCGTTAAGGGATGGGGAAAAAGCTAAGACTACAACTACTCTTGAAGTGACTCTTGAAAAGAAAACTGCTATTCCTGTTAAAAGTGTTAGTGAAACAATTTTAGATACTAGTAAGCCTACTAAGGAACAAGTTGCAGTTGGAGTTAAAACAGATCCTATGTTTTTGTTTAAGGAACAACAAAAGACTACTGCTAAAGAGTTTGTTGCGGGTGCTGTTGCTAGTGTTGAAAATACTGCGTATAGTGGTATTAAAACTGCGGGTTTGATTGCTGATTTTTATCAAGCCCCAGCTATTGTTCGGGGTGCTATTAAAACGGTTGCTGAGTTTGGTCCTCAACCCCCGCCAACTGTTTCTAGTGGTTTGATCGGGAAAGGTGTGGGGCTTGTTACTGGACAGGATAACAAGGATTGGGAAAAAGCTACTGAACGCCCCGCTTATGCTGTTGGTTCTGTTTTGGGTGATATTCTTCAAAGTATTACTTTGAGTGAAACAATTAAGAGTATTCAAGGTAGTCAAGTTAAGAAGATTGTTGGTGCTAAAGAAATTGAACATACAGAGGGAACAGGTCGTTCACTTACTAGAACTAGAGCTACGGAATACTTAACGGAAACTAAAACTGTTTCTGGATCTGAAGCTAAGAAGCTTTCAGAGTTTCAAAGGTTAACTGATCCTAAACGAATTGTTTTAGCGGGTGATCAAGTTAGGATTGAAAAGTATGGTGAGGGTGCAAAATCTTTAGTTAGCTCTCAGCTTGAAGTTTTTAGAAAGCCTAATCCTATTCTTGAAACTATTTCTGCTAGTAAAAAACAAAGTATATTTAAATCTGCTTTAGAGAAACTTCATTTAACTAAAAGTGCTGGGGATGATGTTGTTGCTGTTAATACTAGAATCTTTTCAGAAAAGGGAACTGTTTTTAGTTCTAAAAATGTTGGGATTGTAACTAAATCTGGAAAGTCTTTTGTTCAATCTACGGATGAAATTATTGCTATAGGAACAAAAGCGGGTTCTCATAACCTTCCCCCTGTGTTACCTAAAGGGATTGCTGTTGCAAAGAAAACTTTTACTGGGGTTTTTGTTGAGGGTACTATTGATTCTCAAGCTTATCTTAAATTAACTAAGGCTCTTCCCGCAAATTATATAGATTGGTATCGTCAAATGGGGGGGATTTCTAGAGAAATAATTCAAAGGACTTTACCCGCTACGGTTACTGTTACTACTAATGTTGTTGGGATTCAACTTGCTTCTAATGTTGCTGGGGCTTTAGGTGGGGTTGCTGGGGTTGTTGCCCCAAAGATTTCAAGTGCGTTAATAAATCCTATTGTTGGTTCTAGTAAAATATACACTAGCCTTATTCCTCTTTCAATTCTTTCAAGTGTAGTTAATGACAAACAACCTGAACGCTTAAGTCCGTTTAGTGGGAATTTGCTTTCTTATGATTCTGGGGTTGCAGAAAAACAAGTTCCATTTAGTATATTACCTTCTCCTTCACGTTCAATTATTCCTAAGCCTTCTTTTAATGTTCCAAAGTTTGATATTGATCAACCGATTGATCAAAACTTAGATCCTGTTATTTCTCCAAAGGGTTCTACTTATGTTGATGTTGGTGTTGATATGAAAACTTCTCCTAAAGAAAGTGTAGGGGAATTTTCTACTGAAACTGTTGTTAGTGGTGGGGGTTCTTTTCTTCCTTCATTGGGAAGTGGTCACGCTAGGTTTATTCCTGAAGTTGGTGCTAGTTTTAGTTTAAGGAAAGGGGGATCTAGGAGAAAACGTCTTAAGTATGCTGGAAGACAACAAAGAATGTATCCTATTAAAACTGCTAAACAACTTCTTGAGGGGTTTGCATAATGTCTAAAACAATAAAAAGAAATAAGAAATTTGAAGATCCACAAGTTATGTTTAGTGGTTTAGCTTGGAGTGCTATAGGTCTTATCTTAGCGATTATCCCTTGTGCTGTTATCATTAATTTCTATGTTGCTGTTTCTCTTTTCACTATTGGAATTGGGTTGGCTATGTTTGGTATTGCCCAGATTTTTCTTGGTGTTTACTGGACTGAAGTAGCTAGGAAACATTTGGAGAAACGAATTGAGACTAGTAGTAACTCTGGGGTTATTTGGATCTGGGCAGTTTGCCTTGCTGGAATCGTGATGTATTCTATAGCATATTATAGTTTAGTGTATCCAGCTTTAGAGTTGATAGGGATTGTTGAGGGCTTGGTTATTTTTGATGCTCAAGCTTCCATAACATTAAATTTAGTTAAGGCAGTTCTAAATTGGCATCCAATATTTTTCATATTAGGAATGTTACTTTGGGGTTTTGTAAATAGTGCGAGAAGAGAAACTCAAACATATCCAATGTAAGAAAACCTTAGCGGGTTTTCTAATTGTTTGTTACGTTTTATCATTGGTAACTTTGTTTGTTCCTATTCCTGAAGTTTCTGCTAGTATTACTAACACAAGAGAGTTCAAGTCTTCAAGTAGTGACGGGTATATTTATGCGATTGATCCCGACTATAATGATCTTCATGATCTAGCTAGTAGTGAATACGTTATAGATTATTCTAATATTATGCAAGTTGGTCAAAGTCTTGCTGGGGGAACTGGATACTATATGTTTAGGGCTTTTGTGTTCTTTGATACTTCTGCCCTTCCTGATGGTGCTACTATTGATAGTGCTTATTTGAGTTTGTTTGTTGCTACTGATTGGACTGATACAAACTTTGATGTTACTTTACAAAATGATCCTGAAGCTGTTTTTCCTCATGATTCTATGGTTGCTGTGGATTATTATTACGATAATTATGTTGGAACTACAACAACTAACGGGGGGGAAAGAAACACTAGTGAAATGACAGTTGATTCTTACTTTAACATAACTCTCAGTACAGAAGGAAAAGCCTACATTGTTGATGATTCAACTACCAAATTTGCAGTAGTTAGCGGGGAAGATATTGATGAATCTGCCCCTATTGGTAAAGAATATTTTAATTTTTATCAACAAGAAGCGGGTTCTGGGTATGAACCACTACTAACAATTACCTATACTGTAGAAACAGCTTCTCTTTATGACTATACGTTTATTGGTCCATACATAGATAACGGGGGGGCTAGTTCGGATAGTGTAACTTGTACTATTGTTCAGTCCTTTAATGAAACAGAATCTTTTTCTTTAGATGGTGCTGGGGGGGTTGATACAGTTGTTAAGTCTTATGAGCAACAAGCAGTAAGTGTTATCTGGAATATTACAACTGTTGAGAATGTTACCCGATCAATCTATTTTACTGATGTGACTTCAGAAACAATTTACATTAGTATTCCTGATAGTGATGATCTTGTTTACTTGTACACTTTTTCGGTTACTGATCTTTACGGAATGACAAACGCTTACTTAGAAGTTTTATCTAGTGGTGGGGCAGAAAGCAGAGTTATCCAAAGATTCCCTTTGGACTATGTTAACCCGTTGCCTTACTATCTTGTGTTTGGAGAACTTTATTATATTAGGATTGTTTGTGATCAGGGAAGTTCTATCTTAGGTTCTTATACTGCTTTAACTGAAGCTAATCAAAACCTTGTTGTTGGTGCGGGATCTTTCCCAGCTACTAGTTATGTTTTAGGAACGGTTGTTTATGCTATTAGACAAAACAATACTTGGATTCAAGCAAACTATACTGATAGTGCGGGAAAAACATCTTGGGTTTATGTGTCGATTAAATACAGGGATGCTGATGGGGATTATGTGACCGCTTATTCTGTGAATAATACGGGGAACTCTGTTATTGTTAATTGGTATTATGGAACAGGTGATCGGGATTACATTACTGAAGTTTACGCTTACTATGATGGATCTGTTAGGTCTTGGGGTTTTCAATGTCCTCATGATCCTGAACATACGAATCCTTTTGTTGATCTTAATGATCTTGATCCAACTGGAACTTTCCCTATTGAACCGCAATATTTGATTGGAACAGTTATCTTGTTGTTTGGTATTGGGTTTGCTAGTTATGCTAATGTTGCTATGGGTGCTTGGGTTGCTTTTGGGTTTGGTTTGTTCTTAACATTTTTAGGTTGGCTTCCGAGTGATCCTATTGTAACTCCTGTTGTGTTAGGGTTTGCGGGGGTTCTTGCTGGACTATTAAGTTTAAGTCAATGGAAACGTAAGGAGAGATTTATTTAATGAAAGCTTGGAGTCTTATTTTCGGTTACTTTATGATTAACATTAGTATAGGTGTTATTCATGCTCTTGGATTGTTTAGTGTTTATCAAGAACCAATAATTAGTTCTACTGCTATCACTAGCGTTTTTAATCTTACAGTTTTTAGTATTTCTGCGGGACTTGCTGGGATTGCTGGGATCTTAACAAGACAATTTATTTTTGGTGCGGGGGCTTTGTTGCTTTGGCTTGTTGGTGTTTTCTATGCCCCTATTCAAGATATTTTTATTGGTGTTCCTAGATTGATTAATATTCTTTTAGCTGATTCTCCTCTTGTAGCTACTGTTGTTGGTGGTGCTGTGACAGCAATCACTTCTATAATATTGTTCATGTTCTTATTTGAGTTGTTGAGTCAAAGACAGGTGACATAAAATGAAAAACAAAAACTTAGTTAAAAAAATTGTTTCGATTTCACTTATTACTTTAGTGCTTTTGATTAGTCTTCCTTTCAATATTGTTTCTGTTCAAGGTATAGTTAGACCTTTTGAGACTAGTCTATTTTGTAAGTATGCTGATTTGGATGCTCAGTTCTTGCTTGATATTGTGGATTACGAAATTGATATTTTGTTGTTTGGTTGTGCTTACTGGGTTGATCATGATCTAACTTGGAACTCTGGGCAGATTGCAGATTTCTTTAGTCAAGTTGAAACCGCAGTTCCTTCCATAAAGATTGTTGCTTGGGTTATGTCTTATCCCCCTGATGTTAATGATCCTGATGTTACTACTTCTGCGGGGAGAACCGCTATGGTTGATGAAGTTGTTTTGCTTAGTGCTGTTGCTGATTGGTACGGTATTGTTGATGATACAGAAAACTATATTGGAACTAGCACGAATCAAAGAAGTTACTTTTCTGAGTGCGGGGATGCAATAGAACCTTCAATGTATTATTGGGATTGGATCTACTATACTTCTACTCCTTATACTACTTGTGCTAGGGATGCTGTTGGGTTATATGATACTCATGCTTATTACGAGACTCAATGGAAAACCGCTATTGATCTTGTTCAAACAAACTCTAAAACGGGAAACATGATAGTTATGATTCATGAGAACGTTGAAGATCCTTATCCTCTTCTTGCTGATCAGATCGGGTTTATGGAAGATCAATTTGCAACTAACGGGTATGCTTACTATGATGAAATGGAAGTTGTCGGTTTATATCTTTATAGTGCTTTGACTTCTGCGGATTGGACAGCTTGGGAAAACTTTATGGATTCTTTTACAGAAGATGAGGGGGGTGAGGGTAGCCTTGATGATTTTGGTTATAGAAGATCTTTCTATCTTGAAAGTGCAACTGCTTATGTTAACGTTCAAGTTCCCCTAAATGTTATTGATAGTTCAGGATCTCCAAGCGGGAACACTATCTATGTTGATGGTGAGGTTCAATCTGATTTTGATGATGTTCGTTTTACTAAAGCTGATGGTTCAACCTTGATAGATGCTTATGCTTCAGAAATTAATGCTGGGGTTAACGC
>Ga0255055_10000254_pt1 | contig 42531 bp, 41 predicted proteins | sample JV7_2_27_MG_FD_188633 | JGI IMG/M metagenome (GOLD analysis project Ga0255055, IMG submission 188633) | Seawater microbial communities from Jervis Inlet, British Columbia, Canada - JV7_2_27 | ecosystem: Environmental > Aquatic > Marine > Inlet | place: Canada: British Columbia | collected... | reverse complement strand
TAAGTTCTGCTGCGCTCATAGTTAGTTTGTCACTCACTTTTACCTGTCCCTCGGGTGGTTGGGCGTTCACCACCAAGGGGACATTTTAACTTTGGTTAAAGGGGACATTACTACTTTGCGCTAGCAAGTAAATGAGGTTCTTTGACGAAGGTTTATGACCATGATATACTCTGCTTCGCTCCCGCCTGAGCATGGATCTGGGCGGGAATAATTCTGCCCAATGCGGGCAAATACGCACGCCTCAGGATGACGCCGGGCGTGCCGATGGGCCAATCGGTTCCGGCGTTGACTAAATGAGGCGGAGGTTTAACGCATAGGAGGTTACCTCATGGCCATCGTTACTATGAAAGCCCTGCTTGAAACAGGGGTCCACTTCGGTCATCGAACTCGGAAGTGGAATCCACGGATGAAGTCATACATCTTCACCGAGCGAAACGGCATCCACATTATTGATCTTCAACAAACTTTGGAAGCGCTTGAGGAGGCTTACGCGGTCATTCGCGACATCGTTGCCGATGGTGGCAGTATTCTCTTCGTAGGCACGAAACGGCAAGCGCAAGAGAGCATCGAATTGGAGGCTGTACGCTGTGGTATGCCCTATGTCAACCTGCGTTGGCTGGGGGGTACTCTTACGAATTGGATGACGATCCGCAGCCGGATTGACGAACTCGAAGGGCTGGAGCGTCGTAGGGACGCGGGCGAATTTGAGCATCTCTCGAAGAAGGAAGCTCTAACTCTTACGCGAAGGATTGACAAATTGGAGGCAAGGCTGGGCGGAATTCGCGAAATGCGAACCCTACCAAAAGGGCTCTTCGTTGTCGACGTCCGCCAAGAGAACACCGCCATTCACGAAGCGAACCTACTGAACATCCCTGTCATCGCGCTGGTGGACACAAATTGCGATCCGAGCGTTATTGACTATGTTATCCCCTCAAACGACGATGCAATCCGCGCTATCAAGCTGCTTACGTCTAAGGTCGCCGACGCCGTTCTGGAAGGCAAGGCGATGCGTAAAGATGAAGAAGAAGAACAGGTTGCTGCGAAGGGCGAATCGCTGTCTGGCAAAGAACACGAGATGAGCGATGAAGAGCTGCTGGGTGAAGCCACACTGGCGAAGATCCAAAGCGGCGCCTTTGGTGAAAAAGAAACGCCCAAAGAAGGATCAGAGGAACAAGAGGATTCTGCAGAACTGGATAGCACCGAAGAATCTGAGAAAACCGAAGATGTTGAGACAGCTGAAGCATCCGCAGCAAGTGAAGAACCTGAAGCTGCGGAAGAGCCTGAAACGTCAGAAGAACCTGAAGCTGCGGAAGAGCCTGAAACTGCAGAAGAGCCTGAAGTGACGGAAGAGTCCGAAATGGCTGAAGAGCCTGAAGCGGTTGAAGCCGAGGACGCAGGGGACGAGGAGACAACAGAAGAATGAGCATCGCAGCGGGTGACGTAAAAGCTCTGCGTGAAAAGACAGGCGTTGGATTTTTGGATTGCAAGAAAGCTTTAGAAGAAACCAACGGTGATATGGAGAAGGCAATCGTCCTTTTGCGTGAACAAGGATTGGCCGATGCAAAGAAGCGTGCTGATCGAGAGACTCGCAACGGGAGGCTTGAGCTATACAACCACGGGGATGGCAGAGTGGGGGTTATGGTGGAGGTCAATAGCGAGACAGACTTTGTAGCGCGCACAGATCACTTCCGTGAATTTGCCCACGAGATCGCTCTTCAGATCGCGGCATCTTCCCCGCAGTGGATTCTTGAAGAAGATGTCCCGGAAGAAGTCGTCAAGGTCGAACGGGAGATTGCACGCAAACGTGCCTTGGACGAGGGAAAGCCGGAGAAGGTAATCGACAAGATAGTCGAAGGTAGGCTGAATAAATTCCTCGATGAAAATTGTCTCATGCGTCAAGAATACATTCGGGACGATTCAAGGACTGTGTCTGACTTAATTCAAGAGACGATTGTGACCACGGGTGAGAATATCACCTTACGACGGTTTGAAAGATGGGAGATTGGCGAGGAGCTAGCGTAATACGTCGGGCCAACAATTTGTTGGCCCGATTGCTTATGGCGACTTTCACATTGGAATGGGAAAAGGGATAAAAATGGCTGATCCTGTGTACCAACGAATCCTCCTCAAGCTCGGCGGCGAAGCTCTGGCGGGAAATGGGGGCATCGGCATTGACCCCCTAAGAGCAGAGGAAGTTGCTGCGCGGGTAGAAGACGTTCGTAAACTTGGTGTCCAAATTGCCATTGTCATTGGTGCCGGGAACCTCTGGCGCGGCCTGGATGGGATCGAACGGGGCATGGAACGGGCTACAGCTGACTACATGGGGATGCTCGGGACTGTTATGAACTCTCTAGCGCTCATGGACGCGCTCGAGCGTGGTGGTTCGGTTACCAGGGTGATGTCGGCGATAGAAATGCGCGCTGTGGCGGAACCCTATATCCGCCGTCGCGCAATTCGCCACCTGGAAAAGGATCGAGTAGTGATCCTCGGCGGAGGGACCGGAAATCCCTATTTCTCTACCGATACTGCCGCTGCCTTGAGAGCAATGGAGATAGAAGCCGACATCGTTATCAAGGCCACGAAAGTCGATGGCGTCTACGATGCCGATCCGGAGAAAAATCCAGACGCAAAACGCTTTGACCACCTCACATATATTGACGCGCTCAATCGGCGTTTAGAAGTTATGGACAGCACGGCGATCTCTCTTTGCATGGATAACAAACTCCCAATCCTGGTTTTGGATATGTGGCAGTCCGACAGTCTCACGAAAGCGGTTCTAGGTGAGCCGGTTGGTACTGAAATCTCAGATACTTAAATTACCATAATGTTTCCTTTGTCTCTGGTACTCAGGCAGGGACGTCGGTTGGCGGCAAGCATTGGGACGATGGATCTCTTCCCGGGCAATCGACATACGCGCATCTTGCGCTTCATGAAAGTTTCCGCTTCACAAAAATTCCAAAATTGAGCTATCCTTATAGGAGGCCGACACTTTAAGGTACGTCGGAGAAAAAGGAGAATATCTATGGTCAAGGATGCGCTCGCTGAGGCTCAAACCCGCATGGATGGAGCGATCGGTTCCTTTGAAGAGGATCTCGCCTCGATTCGAACAGGCCGCGCTTCCCCCGCTCTCGTCGATCGTCTTTCTGTTGAGTACTACGGAAACCCAACGCCGTTGATGCAGCTCGCTACGATATCTGCCCCTGAGCCGCGACTTCTCACAATCCGTCCCTTCGACCCGGCCAGCATTAAAGAAATTGAACGTGCGATCATGGTATCCGATCTGGGTCTCAATCCCAACAACGATGGCAAACTCATCCGTTTGAGCATTCCTCCGTTGACAGAAGAACGCCGGCATGAACTCGTCCGTCTCGTTCGGAATCGAGCGGAGGAAGCCCGCGTCGCAGTAAGGAACGTCCGCAGGGATGCCCAGAATGACATGCGGGAGTTCGAGCGTGAGAAGATGATCTCGGAGGACGAACTCAGGCGCGGGGAGGAAGACCTCCAGAAGCAAACAGATCACCATATTGACCAGATCAATGAAATCGGGGGACGGAAAGAAACTGAGGTCCTTGAACGTTGATCGAAAATCTAAGCCACCAATGACAGACGGATCTGAAATTAAACTTCCAACGAAAATCCCTGACCACGTCGCCATCATCATGGACGGCAATGGTCGTTGGGCGCGCTCGCGCGGCTTGCCGCGCATGGCGGGTCACCGCGCAGGTGTTGATAATCTGCGTCGGATCCTCGAAGCTGCCGTGGAATACGGGATCAAGTACCTTACGATCTACGCTTTCTCGACGGAGAACTGGAAACGCCCTCCGGCAGAGGTGAAGGGATTGATTAATATTCTCGAGGATGTTATCGATAGAGAATTGAAATCACTCAATGAAAATGGCGTTCAATTGCGCCATATTGGTCGACTTGAACAGCTGAAGCCAGAACTTCAAGACAAGGTTAAGCAGGCCATCGAATTAACAGCGAAAAATGACAGGTTGATTCTCAACGTGGCCTGGAACTACGGCGGTCGAGACGAGATCGTGTGTGCCATCAAGGAAATGATCCTGGACGGTCTTCAAGCCGAGGACATCACCGAATCCCTCGTCAGTCGCTATCTCTTCACTTCCGAATCCCCAGATCCGGATTTGATCATTCGGACATCAGGTGAGATGCGGGTGAGCAATTTCCTCATCTGGCAAGGCGCATACGCAGAATGGTATGCCACAACAACCTATTGGCCTGATTTCGACCCAGAAGAATTATTAAAAGCCCTACAAGTTTACGCACAGCGTGAACGTCGCTACGGGCGCATCTCAGACAAGGAATCTCCAAGGTAAATATGCTGCGTGAACGAAGCGCAATTGCTCTCCTACTCTTCCCCCTGATTGCGTGGGTTATTGCCGACGGAAGTTGGTTGTATGAAGTCAGCATCGCGGGCATTCTGTCATTGGCTGCCTATGAATATGGCAGCCTTTTCTATGCTGGCGGATACCGTCCATCAAAACCCTTGTTAATCGTAGGCGTTGCCGCCATCGTGCTCATCCGCGCCAATTTTGGTTTTGAGTATGATCATCTTCTTCTCGCAGGCATCGGTTTAAGCGCCATGACCTGGCATGTGATCGATTTCGAGCGGGGAGCCCCTAAATCAGGAACGGATTTTGCCCTGACCTTTTCCGGGATACTTTATATCGGCTGGATCGGGGCTTTCTTCATAACGATCCGTCATTTGCCCGATGGCCTTTGGTGGTTCTTATTATCCCTGATGTCGATATGGATTGCGGATTCAGCCGCGCTCCTTTTTGGACGGCGGTTTGGCCGTCATAAGCTTGCCCCTCGTGTCAGCCCCAATAAAACCTGGGAGGGCTACCTTGCAGGCATTGGAATGGGGATCCTGGGCGGTGCGGGTCTGGCATTGCTCTGGAGAATTGGGGCTGGCCCGCTTGCTGGTTTGAACGCGATGTCAGGTGCGATCATCGGCGGGGCGGTCAGCACCATAGCGCCGATTGGCGATCTCGGTGTTAGTATGTTCAAACGCCAGTTCGGTGAGAAGGATAGCGGGGCACTGCTCCCGGGTCACGGAGGAGCACTCGATAGAATAGATACTTGGCTATGGTCAGCGGTAATCGGCTACTTTCTGGCGATACTATTGACGAACATAGGATGAATCACAAACCCGGAGGGGATCTGTAAATGAGTAAAAAACCATCACACAATCTCGCCCTGGATCTGGCACGCGTCACGGAGGCGGCAGCGCTTGCGGCAGGACGGTGGATGGGTCGAGGGAAGAAAGAGGATGGAGACCAGGCGGCTGTGGATGCGATGCGCCTGGTGTTGAATTCAATCGATATCGATGGCGTGATCGTCATTGGCGAGGGAGAAAAAGATGAAGCCCCGATGCTTTTCAATGGCGAGAGACTTGGAACGGGGGAAGGGCCAGCGTTGGATATCGCTGTAGACCCGGTCGAAGGCACGCGTCTCCTCGCCCAAGGGAGACAGGGTTCCGTAGCAACTGTCGCCTTAGCCGAGAGCGGTTCGATGTTCAACCCCGGACCGATTGTTTACATGCATAAGATAGCGGTCGGTCAGCGGGGGAAGGGGCATATTGATATTGATGCTCCCGTCGAAGTGAATTTAAATATGATCGCTCGCGAAAAAGGCGCCGATGTGGATGACCTGACAGTGGTTATTCTCGAGCGTCCGCGGCATGAGGAACTGATCCAGCGCGTTCGCGAGACCGGGGCTCGAATCCGGTTGATCACCGATGGAGACGTCGCCGGCGCAATTTTGGCCGCGCAACAGGGCTCGGGCATCGACCTCTTAATCGGGATTGGCGGGACTCCAGAAGGTGTCCTTGCTGCCTGCGCCTTGAAATGCATGGGGGGTGAGATCCAGGGGCGGTTGTATCCCCGGGACGAAGCCGAAGCGAAAGCGGCGAAGGATATGGGCTACGATTTGGATAAAGTGCTGAGGATCGATGATCTCGTCTCAACCGAGGACATCTTCTTCGCCGTCACAGGGATCACCGACGGCGAGTTAGTGGATGGAGTGAAATACTTCGGCGCCGGAGCGCGAACGCACAGCATTGTGATGAGAGGGCTTACAGGAACCGTACGAGAGGTCATCGCAACCCACCGCTGGGATAAATTGATGGTGGTAAGCGAGATTCAGTATGACCGTATCGGGTAACCCCACTGCGGAAGTGAGGGTGCCGCTGCGTGGAAGCGGCAGTGCAAAGACAAACCACCAGGGTTCAAAAACAATTCAAAATCTGCATGAACGAATAATGGACGAAAAACGCTTCGGTTTTCTTGTTAGCAGCAGCAGGAATGGGTTGGCAAAGTGGATTATGAATGGGAACAGAGCGTTGCTTGCTTCCGTCCTTTCTGCGTGCTATAATTCCTGCGTTCAAGAAGACTTGCTGTCTCAGGACAGCACCCCCTTCAATCAACTCTGACCAGAATAATATTTGAGCAATCCTCGATATCTGTCACTATATGTGATCACAACCTTATTAATCTCGTTTCCAAATCGATATTAACAATAAACGAATTTGCCATTGGGAGTACATTTATGAATATTGGGCAACTTGAAGGAATGACTCTGGCCGATCTGAGGGATTTGTCGAAAGAGTATGAAGTGAGCGGCGCCTCCCGCATGAAGAAAGAGGATTTAATTCTCCAGATCATGCAGACGGATGCGGAACGCAGAGGGCTGGAACTACGCGGGGGTGTGCTGGAGATCATGAACGAGGGGATGGGTTTTCTGCGCGCAGATCACTACCTCCCCGGTCGCAATGATATCTATGTCTCACAATCCCAGATCAGGCGCTTCAAGTTGCGAACGGGGGATATGATTATTGGCCAAATCCGCCCTCCGAAAGATACAGAGAAATACTTCGGTTTACTCCGCGTTGAATCGATAAATGGAATGGATCCGGAAGATGCGAAAGATCGGCCCAGGTTCAATGACCTCACGCCAATTTTCCCGGAGGAACGGTTCGATCTTGAGACTGATCGGTTTACGCTCGCGACGCGATTGATCAATTTGATCGCTCCTATTGGCAAAGGGCAGCGCGGGTTAATCGTATCACCACCAAAGGCGGGGAAAACGACGGTATTAAAGCAAATCGCCAACGCGATTTCTCTGAAGTATCCTGGGGTTCACCTCATGGTTGCGCTCATCGGTGAGCGACCGGAAGAGGTGACCGACATGGATCGTTCGGTCGATGCCGAAGTGATTGCCTCCACGTTTGACGAACCAGTTACTTCCCATGTCCGTGCAGCAGAAATGGCTTTGGAAAGGGCTAAGCGGTTAGTGGAGTGCGGGAAGGATGTTGCCATCCTTCTTGATTCGATTACGCGTCTCTCGCGGGCATATAACTTGATGGTGACGCCCTCAGGCAGGACGCTCTCGGGTGGTATCGATCCCGCAGCGCTCTACCCGCCGAAGCGGTTCTTCGGAGCGGCGCGGAATATTGAGGAAGGCGGGTCGCTCACAATCATCGCCACGACGATTGTAGACACGGGCTCACGCATGGATGATGTTATCTATGAGGAATTTAAAGGAACCGGGAATATGGAACTTCATCTCTCACGCAAGCTGCAAGAGAGACGAGTCTTTCCCGCTTTTGATATCGATCGCTCATCGACCCGTCGTGAGGAACTGCTGCTAGGACCGGATCTCACGCGGCGTGTATGGCTGATGCGGCGGATGTTCGCACACATGATAGAACCGCCGATTGGAGCCGGGATGGACGTCACGGCGGCCACCGAAGCACTCTTACACCGCTTTGCACAGACCGAAAACAACCTCGAGTTTCTTGAAACACTCTCCGAAGATCAATAACCAACTCCCACCTCGAGAATGGCGGCGGATGATGTGGCCCGCCGCGCTGATCATCATCTGCACTCTGGGTGTCATCGCGGCTGGATGGGCGATCGTGTTGAATAATCGATCGGGCATCCAGGCTGGCTATGCACCGCTATCAGCTGATGAACGAATCTTTTCTGGCGACCTCACAGATCTCTCCTCCCTCCCTCCTTTCGAAGCTGAAATTGATCCGAAGATACTCTCCCGGACGGCGATTCTACATACGTCGAAACCAAGCCGGTCACGCGTCGATGTCCTTCGCTACACAGTTCAGCCGGGCGATTCTGTTTTCGGTATTTCAGGGAAGTTTGGGATTGAACCGGAGACACTGCTGTGGGGTAATTTTGAGATACTGAATGACGACCCTCACCTGTTAAAACCTGGTCAGGAGTTGAATATTCTGCCGATTGATGGGACATATTATGAATGGCAGAATGGAGATGATCTCGATCAGGTCGCCGGCTTCTTCGGTGTTGAACCAGGGCAGATCATAGAATGGCCGGGAAACCAAATCAGCCCTGTCGATCCACAGATCTTCCCCGGGACGTGGTTGATCGTACCAGAAGGGCGACGAGCTTTTAAGCAGTGGTTTGTCCCAACAATCGCTCGGGGGCAGGCAGGTGTTGGCGCGGCATATGGAACCGGCGGCTGCGCTGGAACTTTCTCTGGAATTGTTGGATCCGGCGGCTTCATTTGGCCAGCGTCAAACCATTACATCTCCGGCAATGATTATTGGTCCGGCCACCTGGCGATCGACATTGCCGCGGGGATGGGGGCGGGAATTTGGGCTGCAGACGCTGGGGTCGTCGTCTTTGCGGGCTGGTCTACGGTTGGCTACGGCAACATGGTGATGATCGATCATGGGAACGGCTGGCAGACCGTATATGCCCACTTGAACCAGGTCAATATGGAGTGTGGACAGAGTGTGAACTCGGGGCAAAGTATCGGGCTTGCCGGTTCCACAGGAAATTCGACGGGACCACACCTGCATTTTGAAACTCGTTTTCAGGATGGATTCGTCAATCCGTGGTATGTTCTTCCATAGGGTGTTCGCAGCCGCTGTTTGACGATCCGCGATGCGCTTGATATGATGCCCGCGCGGGACCATAGGAGGGCGGAGATATTGCAGGAAAAGGTGAAGAACGCGCGAGACAAAGGCTCACTTCCGCAGCGAGTGTGGAAGCGCATCGAGTTGTGGGCGAAAATATCCTTGGTTACTTTACGTGAGCCTATCCTGCGTTTCACGGGTCATCTTGCCCTTCTGACTCTCATAGCGTTAGGGTTATGGGCCGCCCGCCTTGGTTGGGATACGCTCCCATTGGATGCCTACGCCGGAGTGGCGGAAGAACACGAAAGCGCTGTCGATGCAACGCCAATAGTATTAAGGTTGGGGATTGGTGACCTTCCGCCCTACGCAGGCGGATCAAGACAACTTGCAGGGGTAGACCGCACGGTTGACATCCATACGGTTTTCCCGGAACGCCCACGGCTTGAAGTGATTACATACGTGGTGCAAGAAGGTGACAGCCTCTTCGGGATCGCCGACAAATACAGCCTGAAGCCTGAAACGATCTTATGGGGTAATTTCGGCGTGCTCCAGGACGATCCCCACCGGCTCAAGCCCGGGCAGGAACTCAGAATACCTCCCGTGGACGGAGCGCTGCATTCCTGGAATGAGGGCGAGAGTTTGTCAGGTGTTGCGCGATTTTTCGGAGTGGAGTATGAGGAGATCGTCCAATGGCCGACGAATCACATCGACCCTGAGACGGATCCAGCGAATCCGAATATCGAGGTGGGGACACTTTTGATCATCCCCGGCGGCCGCCGCGAGTTGGTCTCTTGGAGCGCACCGCGTATCTCGCGTGCCAATCCAGCTGTAGCTAAAGTCCTTGGACCAGGTGCATGCGGCTCGATCTATGATGGCGTTGTCGGCAGTGGGACGTTCATTTTTTCAACGCCATTGCATTATGTCTCCGGCTACGATTACAGCTCCATCCATCCGGCGATCGATCTCGCCGGCAGCACAGGGCATGCCATCTTCGCTTCGGATTCGGGTGTTGTAGTCTATGCCGGCTGGAATGATTGGGGATACGGTTACATGATCGTCCTGGATCACGGCAATGGATGGCAGACGCTGTATGCTCACCTCAGCGTATATAACGTGGTATGCGGCCAATCCGTCTACCAGGGGGACGTGATCGCAGCGATGGGCTCCACCGGCAATTCCTCGGGATCACACTTGCATTTCGAGATCATGCACGATGAGTACGGCAAGGTAAACCCTCACAATTTCTTGTATTAAAGTGAAGCGATTAATGGCTCTCTACTCGTCTACAGCAATGCACACTTCGGTGTGCTTTTTCTATTACCTGATCTGGCTGGCGAATACTATCCTTGCTCCCATTGATCGCTCACTCAATTGGAGCAGCCTCAAGTTGAGCGGATTCTCTCATTGATTTACAATGGGTGCATCCTGATCTGCGGAAGAGATTCGGATATCACCCTCGCTAATATGCGTGAACTTCAATTTGCAGATGTGTATTTCGATAGGTGGGTCAAGAGAGTCCAAAGGGATTGAGAATTGCGTTTCAAGAGTCATCAGGACATTACTTTTGATGGGTACACAAGTGTCGAAATTAAATGGCTGAAAGCACCACTTTCTGAGTATGATATATATGCGATAGGGAGCTACCTATGAAGGTACTTGATGAAGGGATCGGGAAGCTAATTCAACCAGTCGATCTTGATGCTTTCCGAAAATCGAATCGAAGTAAGCCGAAGCAATTGGTGGATAAGCGCATGAGCGAGGCGGAAGCCGTTGAGCGCTTCATTCATAATGGCGATTATATCGGCACAGAGCTTTATGGAACGGTCCGCTGCCCCATGTCTCTGGTCAACGAGATCGTTCGCCAGGGCGTGAAAGACCTGCGCATGGCCGGACAGGGTGTGACTGAGCTCGATACGCTTCTCGCTGCAAAGCTGGTGAAGGCTTTGGATATCACCTATATCGCTCTGGAGGTCTATGGGGTCTCGAGTGCCTTGCGCCGTGAAGTCGAGAGCGGGCGGGTCGAGACCTGCGTCGAGTGGAGCAATGGTGCAATTGCGTGGCGGTTTAAAGCGGCCGCAATGGGTGTGCCCTTTCTCCCTACACGTTCCATGCTGGGGACGGACACGTTTAAATACAGCGCTGCCAAAACGGTGGAATGCCCTTTCACGGGTGAGCCAATCTGTCTCATTCCAGCGCTTATTCTGGATGTGGGCTTGATCCATGTCCACAGGGCAGACAAGTATGGGAATGCGCAGATCGACGGCATCAGCGGGTTTGGTGCAGAGATGGCCCGGGCTTCAAAGCGCTTGATCGTCAGCGCAGAGGAGATAATCTCGAACGACGAGATCCGTAAATACCCCGACAAGACGGTCATTCCTTATTACCTTGTTGATGCAGTTGTCGAAGCGCCCTTCGGCTCTCACCCGGGTGAGATGTGCTACGAGTATGAGCGGGATGAGCCCCAGATAAAAGAATGGGTCGAGGCGTCGAAAACCGAGGAAGGCGCCGAAGCGTATCTCGATAAGTACATTCACGGGGTGAAAGATCATCAGGAGTATTTGGAATTGATTGGGGTGGACCGGCTGAAGCAGCTTCAGGCGATGGTACCGGGGAGATCATGATGGCGGAAAATGGATACAACCCAACGGAACTTTTAATATGCACCGCCGCGCGGCTGGTGCCGGATAACACGACGGCGTTCATCGGAACGGGGATCCCCATGCTGGCGGCCTCGCTAGCGCAGAAGATGCACGCGCCCAATCTGGTTGCCGTCTTTGAATTCGGTGGTGTGGGTGCGATTTTGGATGATCTTCCCCTCGCCGTCGGCGAGCGTCGAACGTTTCATAGGGCCGTGGCTGCAACAGGGCTGGCAGACATGATTGAAACTGCCCAAAGAGGGTTCATTGAATACGGTTTTCTGGGCGGCGCCCAAATTGACCCGTATGGGAACCTTAACAGCACCGTAATCGGCGACTATGAGCATCCAAAAGTGAGGCTGCCGGGCAGCGGTGGTGGAAACGATGTCGGCTCGCACTGCTGGAAGACGATCGCCATCATGCCCCATGACCAGCGCAGGTTCGTCGCCAAGGTAGATTTCATCACCACGCCGGGTTACCTCTCCGGACCCGGCGCGCGTGAAGCAGCTGGGCTGCCGATAGGTACAGGCCCACATCGGGTGGTCACGACGTTGGCGGTTCTGGGTTTCCACCCTGAGAGTAAGCGCATGATGCTGCTGGCGACCCAACCGGGAGTAACTATCGAGGATGTTGTTGAGAACACTGGGTTTGAGCTTCTCATGGCGGATGAGATCGAGGAGTACCCGCCCCCAACGGATGAGGAGTTGAGAATCCTGCGCGAAGATGTGGATAAGGATAAGCTCTATATCTAAAGCAGGGAGTTGAAATAGGTTGTCCAGAGTTACGATAAGGATAGCCGGAAATCTTGTTGGTTTGTAGGGGCCGACCTATGTGTCGGCCCGTTCTCTATCCGTTTCCATGACCTGTAGGCCATGGTATGCCGTGCCTCTACTCAAGGTGAACTGAAATTCGGGGGAAACAAGGGTGCGCCCATACATTAACAAGAAGCGTAGGGGCCGACCCGTGTGTCGGCCCGTTCTCTATCCGTTTCCATGATCAAGGTGAACTGACATGCGGGTGCACACACAAGTGCGCCCCTACACTTATTCAAGCAAAGGTAGCTGTGAAGTCCTGCGATTTACTCTTTCACAGCCTGGATCTTGAATATCGGCACCGTAACAAAGGGGTGCAGTTGGTTGAGCTCCTGCAGGATGTTTTTAAGCACGGTCGGGCGGGTGTATTTATCGGCAAAAGCGGGGGAGAGGATGCGGGCTTGTTTGATGGCAAAAACCCGGCGGCCTAATTCACGGTAATACTTTTTGCGGGTCGTTATATCCTGGCTGATGCCGACCGGGAAGGTGAAATCCTCAATCTCGGCAGCCGATTCGATCTTGAATCCCGCCTGGACGAAGGAATCGACGGCCATCAGGGCTTTGAGGCCGAAACCGGTCTGCCCATGGACGCCCTCGCGCGGCGGCAGGCCAATCGCCTCGATCAACTCGATCAAACCGTGGATGCGGGCGGCATGGCGTCCCGTGTGCTCCATCGCAAGGTTTTCATGGAGGTGTTCCAGCGGTAGGTCCCAGTCTTCGGGGTGGTCGTCGAGCTGCGTGAACTCGTGGCTGCAGACGATCAAGCGTCCGCCCGGACGCAGGGTCGAAAAGATCTGGGCCAGCATGCCGTCGACGTCGATGTGGTCACCCTCGTCGGTCGGGAACTGGAAAACCATGCGGGCGACGAATAGGTCAACCGAGTTAGGCGCCAGTGCCTCGCTGATCATGCGGGCGGGCAGATTCGAGATGAAGCGGAAGTCGGTTTTTCCGTCCAAACTGGTAGGCGAGGGGACGTCGTCCGGCGAGGTGGCGATCAACGATTTTGGGTTATGTGCGTAGATGTACTCGCTCAGGTCCCCTAACCCGCTGCTGAAATCGACGATATCTTTACCGGAAATTTGGTCGGGGGATACCAGGTCTTCTACGAGGTAATAGACCAGGTAGCGGACGATCTCCCAATTGCGCTGCAGTTCCCAAGAAGTCACGGGACTAGTATACAACAGCCGGGCATGGGCATTCTAACTATATAAGAATTCAGCAGCTGGAATTTCCTTTATGGTGGAGCACAATATTGAGACTCGAATTGAGTTGTTAAAGGACCATTGGAATAGATTCGGGAATTCTCGATGGGTCCATTCGATTAGCTCGGGTTATGACTGTTGTAAGATGGCGCTGTTCGCTTTCATTCGCTATATTTTGGGTGCAAGCTTCGTAATTAGGGAGATCCCTTGATCCAGGCCCTCTCATGAATCGAATAGTGCACATCTTCTGTCGCCAGGAGGACAGCGGCGAATATTTTGCCTCGCGCCCGGCATCGCTGGCGCCGATTATGAAAGTAATCGGAAACCAAAGGGTCGCTTTCAATTGAAAGCGACCCTTTCAGCGCCCCCGACAGGACTCGAACCTGTGGCCCCTTACTCCGCAAGCAAGTGCTCTAATCCACTGAGCTACGAGGGCATGTGTATTCAGTTGTCAGGCGGCCTGGCGGGGAGGGTGGGATTCGAACCCACGGTAGAGGTTAATGCCCCTACAAGCGCTTAGCAGGCGCCCCCGTTCAGCCACTCCGGCACCTCCCCTGATCAATAAATTGTCAAGGCGGAGGGAGAGGGATTCGAACCCCCGGTGGGCGTAAACCCACAGCGGTTTTCAAGACCGCCGCCTTCGTCCACTCGGCCATCCCTCCGAGTGCCATGAGTCCCCCTCCTGAACGAAAGCATTCTACCATGGCGGTTGGGGCGAGTCAAAGAATGGCGCTGATTGTGGCCGGAAGCAGAGCTTCCGCACACCACACTACTACGACGAGTCTTTTGCCCAGACCTGGTAAAGCCCGAGCTTACCGCCTTCGCCGTCGGAATGGTAGGTATCAAGGACAGTGAAACCCGTCTCTCCGGCGAGGGTCTCCAACTCTGGAGGCGTAAAGTGGTGCACATAGCGCAGGCCGTAACCACCACGGCGCCAGTCCAGAAGATAATCGCCCTCCTCGACATCCTCATCGCTCAGATCGATGGTCTCCCAGGGCAGGATGCGCGCCCGGAGACGGTCGCTGGCTAAGAAATTCCAGTTGGAATGGATCCACCAGCCTGTCTCGTCGAGAAGTCGAAGCACCTGCAAGGCGAGGTTTTTCCTGAGCCCATCGTCCGGCAGATGGTGCAGTACGGCGAAGGAAAGAATCCGATCGAGGCGATCTCCGAGCGGGATTGCCAGCTCAATCTCAAGCGCTTCTGACCACTCGGGATCAGCGAGGTCCAAAACATGGAAGGAAACCCGTGGATCCCGAACCTTTACCTGGGCGATTTCCAGCAGGAGGGGGCTCGAATCAATCCCAATATACCGTCCCGCAGGATCGCGGCTGAGCCACTCGAGCGCAAACTCGCCGTTACCGCAGCCGAGGTCCAGGACCCAGGCTTCCGATGGAAGTTTCTCCAGCGCCTGGAGAACGCCGGGCTGCAACCGTTCTCGCGTCTGGGAGAAGTGATCGGCGAAGGTTTGGTAGAATTCATTGTTGAGTTGGAGAAGTCGTGTGATAACTTCGTCTCGCATACCCTGGATTATACGCTGATGGACCCACAAAAGGCGTGGCAGGATGCCCGCAACTACACATCCGAACAGGTCGAACTCGCCAGGAGAATCCTGGAGGAGATGCGCGCCGGTGCTTCGGTTAATAAGGCAGTCCGCCATCACCCCTTATCTGCAGGGGGTTACATCGGGAAACACGTGCTCATTCACACATATCGGGAGCTGACGGACTCCGGCGTGTGGCCGTTCGAACAGGAGATGATCCAGCGTCTGCGAATGAAACCGATGCGGACGTTGTCTGGCGTCACTACCGTAACGGTCCTCACGAAACCCTATCCGTGTCCAGGAGATTGCATCTTCTGTCCCACGGAAGAGCGCATGCCAAAATCCTACCTCTCCGACGAACCCGGTGCGATGCGCGCCCTTTATCACGCCTTCGAACCTTACGAACAGACGATTGCTCGAATTGAGGCGCTGGAAGCGATCGGTCACCCAACCGAGAAAATCGAGCTTCTGATCCTCGGCGCGACCTGGAGTGCGTACCGGTTTGACTATCAGAAATGGTTCATCCAGCGCTGCCTGGATGCCATGAACGGCGCTGACTCATTGGATCTGCTCGAGGCGCAGAAAACCAATGAAGGAGCGGTCCATAAGAACGTCGGCCTGGTGGTTGAGACCCGTCCAGACCTCATCAACGATGGCGAGATCGCCCGCCTGCGCGAACTCGGCGTGACCAAGGTGCAGATGGGGGTCCAAAGCCTCGACGATGACATATTAACGTTGAACAAACGCGGCCATACGGTTGCTCAGTCCCGCGAAGCTATGGGGCACTTGCGCGCCGCGGGCTTCAAGATCGTTCTGCACTGGATGCCGAATCTGTTGGGTGCGACGCCTGAATCAGATCGCCGTGATTTTATGCGCTTATGGGATGATCCGGGCATGCGACCTGATGAAATCAAGATCTACCCCTGCCAGTTGCTGGAGAACACCGGACTCCATGAATTCTGGGAGCGTGGGGAATACAAGCCTTATACGACAGAGGAATTGATCGAACTCATGGCGGATCTGAAACCAGCCATCCCCCGCTACTGCCGTGTCAATCGCATCATTCGCGACATCCCCTCGACACATATTGTCGAAGGGAATAAACGAACCAGTTTGCGCCAGGATGTACAGAAGGAATTGAAGCGACGTGAATCTCGCTGCTCGTGCATCCGCTGCCGCGAGGTGCGCGGTAAGGAAATCGACCCTGCCAGCCTTGAATTTTCACAATTGATCTACCAGGCGGGCGGTGCACAGGAGCATTTTCTCTCGTTTTCAACGCCTGAGGATGCGTTAGCCGGCTATTTACGTCTCTCCCTTCCCGGGCTTGAATCGCCTGACTCTGGGATGGGTGATCTAGACGGTGCGGCGATTGTTCGCGAAGTGCATGTATACGGGCAATCACTGGAAGTGGGAAGGACGATGGATGGCGCAGCCCAACACGCCGGCTTAGGCTCGGACCTCATGAAGGAAGCAGAAGCCATCGCCATTCAAGCCGGGTATCAACGGGTCGCAGTGATCGCTGCACTGGGGACCCGCGGCTACTACCGGAAGCTGGGGTATGCCCTCGGCGAGACGTACATGCAGAAGAATGTGTAACTACTCAGCTATGTTTTGAAGATCGCCGTGGAAGGGCGAGATTCTTCGTCGCTGAGTTTATCCTGAGCCCTGTCCTGAGCCCTGTCCTGCGAAGTCCCCGACCGAAGGGAGTGGGGAGCGAAGTCGAAGGATAAGTCGAAGGATAAGTCGAAGGATTAGTTGAAGGGCTCCTCAGAATGACGATGCGGTGAGGTGACTGAGTAGTAACAACAATGTTTGAAATTATTCGTTCAACCTCGTCACAGTTACCGTTGCCCTGTCCTCAACGCTGGTCAACAGTTCAGAGCCTTCTTCAATCTGCCCAAACGGATTCACATCAGAGTAGGCGCGCGGCTCCTCGCCCAGGCTGACCGGGGTGGGGCCGAAGAAAATGCAAAAAGCATGGCCCTGAGGCCAATACGCCAACTCTCCCACCGCCATCTCCTGACGGGCGTCTGAGGCTGTGGCAAGTTCAACGGGGATCTCAAAATAGATTTCTTCGCCCCAGCGGGTCCCATTGACCTCGAAGGGGAGCGCTTCCCAGATTCGGTCCGCGGTCTCTGTCTCGTTTAAATTGGCGGTGAGATTGATTTCGCCGACGTGAATGTTAATCCTGCGAGTCTCCATCTTCTACTTCCTCCGCATCGACTGCTTGAAAGGACACCTGTGAAGCACCCTCGTATCGAAAGAGGGTGCCCATTTCCAGCTTAAGTCTCTCACGACCATCCCCGACTGTCCACCAGATTTCAAGGAGCGTGCTCTTCCTGATGATGTGGTAATAAAATCGAGGCTGCCAGGCGAACGCAATTGTTCCTGCACGACGGATTCCTTTCGTGGAGGCTGATTTAAATTAATGGATGATTGCACCCAGGTGCCGGTTTTCCATTTCGAAATTGTAGAGACGCCCAGGTCTCTACGGCTAATCATCCGTTACGAGGGGAGATTGAAGACATTGTTGACGATGGTAGAGACGTTACAGGCAACATCTCTACGTACAACGTCTCTCTTCCGTCAGGACGATCAAGGCGAACGCCCCAGTATAATATTCACAAATCAATCGTTGACCGCGATGTGCCAGCGGCCAACGATTGCTGCGGGTTGGATGGAGGGGCGGGTTATAATCCTCAGAACGCTGATATTAACGGATTGAAAGAGAATCATTCATGGGATTTCATGGTGGAAGCTGGGGCGCATTCCTCAGCTACGACGAACAAGAACAGCCCCAATTATCCTGGCGTCTGCTGCGCAGGGTGGCTGAGTATGCGCGTCCCTATTGGTCTAAATTGGTCGTCGTATTGATCACAATGGTCGGCATCTCGTTGATCAGCTTGATTCCGCCATTGTTAATCCGAGATTTTATCGATCACACGATTCCGGCCCGGGATACCACGCGGTTGAACTTCCTTGCTCTTGGTATGGTTGCTGTCCCCCTGATCAATGGTTTGTTAGGTGTAGCCCAACGTTATATGAGTTCCTTTGTCGGGGAGGGGATTATCTTAGACTTGCGCAGCGCGCTTTATGCTCACCTGCAGCGCATGGGTTTACGCTTTTACACAAACACACAAGTCGGAGAAATGATGTCCCGGTTGAACAACGATGTCGTCGGGGCACAACGGGCGGTGACGGGAACGCTTGTTACACTACTGAGTAATACTTTCTCGATTGTGACCACGCTCATCATCATGGTTTCCATGGAGTGGCGCTTGACGCTTCTAGGGATCGCAATCTTGCCGTTATTCGTCATCCCCGCGCGCCGGGTGGGTACCGTTTTGCGCGGCATCGCCCGCCGCTCGATGGAAATCAACGCCAGAATGAACGCGATGATGAATGAGACTTTAAATATCAGCGGCGCGATCCTGGTGAAGATCTTTGGCCGCTACCGCTCGGAAGTTGATAGATTTCGGGGGCATGCGGAACAGGTCCGGGACATCGGTGTTCGACAAGCTGTGGTCGGGCGATGGTTCTACGTATCTTTGGGTCTGGCAAGCGCAATTGGCAGTGCTCTTGTGTTTCTGGTTGGCGGCCACTTTGTCCTTCAAGGGGCATTCACAATCGGGACAATTGTCGCCTTCTCCACATACCTGGGGCGTCTTTATGGCCCATTGACGGCGATGACAAATGCGAGGGTGGACCTCGCCACTTCGATGGTGAGCTTTGAACGCGTATTCGAAGTCCTTGATCTTCCGATTGAGATCCGCGAGTCTCCTGATGCGATCGATCTAGTTGACCTGCAGGGAAACGTTAAATTTGATGATGTCAGCTTCAGTTATGAACGCGAGGACGGCGCGCCCCTTGGACTGGAAGAACAATTCCGTTTCGCAAGGCGCAGTCATTCGATGTATGTCCCGCCGAAGGTGAAGAGCGAACCCAGCGAGAAAGACGAGCAGAAACCCCAGGAAACACGCTGGGCAGTACAAGATGTGAGTTTTGTGATTCCGCCGGGTTCGATGGCGGCGCTTGTCGGTCCGAGCGGAGCCGGCAAAACTACGATTACCTACCTTCTGCCGCGCCTCTTTGACCCCACGAGCGGCCGGGTCATGCTCGATGGCGATGATTTACGCGATCTTACATTGGATACGATCGCAAAGCACATCGGCATGGTCACGCAGGAGACCTTTCTCTTTCATACAACTATTCGAGAAAACCTGCGCTACGCGAAGACCGACGCCACACAAGATGAGTTGGAGCAAGCCTGCCGCGCCGCGAATATTCACGATTTCATCGGTTCCCTGGCCGAGGGGTATGACACGGTTGTTGGCGAGCGCGGCTACCGTCTTTCAGGAGGCGAGAAGCAGCGGGTAGCCATCGCCCGTGTTTTGCTCAAGGATCCAAAAATCCTGATCCTCGATGAAGCGACGAGTCACTTAGACTCCCTGTCTGAGGCGCTCATCAAGGAGGCAATGCAAGTTGTGCGCAGGGGGCGGACATCACTCGTCATCGCTCATCGTTTGAGTACCGTGATCAATGCTGATCTGATCCTGGTGATGGATAAGGGTCGGTTAGTGGAAAGCGGCAGGCACGAAGATTTACTCAAGCAAGATGGGATATACGCAAACCTCTACCAGACGCAGTTCTTCCCTGAAGGCGCCCCAAGGTAGACGGTTCGATCGAAAGCTTCAAAGCACTCTAATGTATCAATAATTGAGCTATCCTAGGGCTAACGGAAGATAGATGGTTGTATGTTGGGGCAATCTCTTCTCGGTATTGGGGAACCCACGTACATCTGAACCACCAGCAAACATCGGTTTCTGGGAAGATGAAACTTTTCCAGCCTCTTTTGCGTATAGTAGGGTAGAGCACTTATCTAAGACAGGTATGCATGGCGAAATATCAACGCAGCAATGAAGAAGACCTTTGGATCGATCGAGCTGCTCAGGGCGATGACGATGCTTTCGCCCAGATTGTCGATAGCTACCAGATCCCGGTTTATAACCTGTGCTACCGCATGCTAGGGAATAAGGAAGAGGCTGAGGATGCGGCCCAGGAGACATTCCTGCGAGCCTACCGAAACCTAAAGCGGTATGACCCGAAAAGGAAGTTTGCTACATGGCTGCTGTCGATCGCATCGCACTATTGTATCGACCGCTTGAGGCGCAGGAGGCTGAAGTTGGTTTCACTGGATGATCTTCTCCCCAAGAGAGGAAGAGGGGCATCGACGCCCGGCGCCGAGATTAATTACCTGCAGCGAGAACATGCAGAGGAAATCCGGAGCATGCTTGACGGGATCGGGGAGAAGGATCGAGCTGCTGTCATCCTGCGTTATTGGTACGACTTTTCCTACGAGGAAATTGCGAAGAGCTTATCGCTCTCGTTACCGGCAGTGAAGAGTCGCTTACACCGAACACGTCGAGAGATGGCGAACCGGTGGTCTGTTCAGGGTAAGGCGTTTGCAAAGGGAGGCACGCACGATGAAGCATCCGCAATTTGAAGCGCTATTATTTGATAAGGCTCATCTGGAGCGTGAGGAACGGGTTGCCCTGGAAGCCCATTTGCGGGAGTGTGAACATTGCAATGCGGTGGCCACAGCCTGGAGTGACCTGGAAGGAAAAATGCGTTCATCGCCACAGGTGGAACCAGCAACGGGCTTTACTGAGCGTTTCTGTGACCGGCTCGTCGTTTACAAGCGGCGAAAGCAAGAGCGGTTCACCTTAGCTGTGATTCTGGCGATCTTGTCCAGCTTGATCATCGTAACCGTTTTGTTCGGGGCTGAGTTATTGACTTTCGTTCCTTCGGCTATCAGCTTCATGTTGAAGTCTATCAATGGCCTGGTGCAACTCGGTGGTTTGCTCACGATCCTGGGAGATTTCGCCCTCGTCCTGATAGAAGGGATCACTCAAAGCCTCCCGGCTGGTCTTTTGCTCGCTATCTCGGTCGCGGCCAGCGGACTTGCGTTATTTTGGGTGTTTTCGATATACAAATTCGGTTTTAAAACTATAAGAAGGGAGTAATTGAGATGAAACGGTTTATGTTTACAAGTTTAGTGGTCATCTTCATCACTTTAGCTATACCCGCTACCGCATTTGCTGGTGGTTTTGAGGATGGGCGGGTGGTGTTAGGGACCAACTATATCCTTGAGAGTGGGGAAGTCCTGGATGGAGATCTTGCAGTCATCGGGGGCTCGGCCACGCTCGAGGAAGGATCGCTCGTCACAGGTTCCGTCTTTCTCGTCGGTGGATCTGTCTTCGCTGCGGGTGAGATCGAAGGTGACCTGGCAATCGTGGGAGGGAATGCCAGCTTCGGCTTGAATGCCGTCGTCGGTGGTGATCTCGTCACCCTTGGGGGAAACGTGAACACCGGCACCGCTCGCATCGAGGGTGACATCTTTTCTGAAACGGAATTTGATTTCCCAATGAATTTCCGGTTTGACAGAGATTGGGATTTCCCATTCGTGCCGGGCGTGCCATCCTTCCGGTCTTCGTTCGCAGGGAGTGTCCTCGCGTATCTTTTCAAGAGCCTGATGCTCGCCGCGTTAGCGGTCTTAGTTATGATGTTCCTGCCCAAGCACACGCAATTGGTTGCCGATACTGTCGTATCCCAACCTGTGCTCGCCGGGGCGTTAGGGTTGCTGACAGCCTTCGTAGCACCGATCCTATTCATTCTTCTGCTGATCACGATTTGTTTTTCAATCGTCGGCATCCTAGGAGCGGTGGTTCTGGCTGCTGCCTGGGTGTTGGGAATGGTTGCGATGGGGTTGGAAGTCGGCAATCGTCTCTCAGAGGCGACGAAACAAGAGTTTCAACCGGTCGTCGCCGCGGGGCTGGGTACGTTGATCTTAGGCCTTGTGGTTTTTGGGATCGGTCTCATCCCCTGCATCGGCTGGACGGTGCCTTTCCTGGTGGGGATCATCGGCACGGGGGCGGTCTTGATGACTCGCTTCGGGAGACAGGAATATGGTGTGGAATCCTCGCCTGAGGAGAAACCGAAACTACCCGCGAAGAAGACAAGCACAACTGAGAAGAAGACCAGCACAGCTGCGAAGAAGACCACTTCGACGGCCAAGAAGACCACTTCGAAGGCCAAGAAGACCAGTTCAACTGCCAAGAAGAAAAAGTAGAACACAGAGTCACTTCGCCTAACTGGATAAGCAAAGGGGCTGTCTTAAAAGGGACAGCCCCCTTACTTTTCAGTTGACACAATAAGTATTGTTGAGCGGCTAAGTGCCCATCCCCTCAGGATATTTTATCTCCCCTGATCATTCAATCTCCAAGCGAACAGATTGGAAATCCTCAACTAAAAAGCGACCCTCCTCAGAGGAGACATCCTGGCTGTTTACGGAACATCGCTTTACTGTAGCGCCATGGACCGCAAGCCATACGCGAGAATGACTTTCATATGTGCCCTCAACCTCACGCAGCAGTTCATATGACCTTTCCTCTGCATTAAGAGAGAATCCATCGACACGCCAGGGACCATATCCGTCCCCATCGTCGCTGTACAGTGAACTCGTGTGGTTTCCCTGAGCAGGAAGGTAAAGGTGTAGGGTAAGATCTTCCCCCTCTTGCGTTGGCAATATCGCACCGGCCCGTACGAAGACAGGGATCTGCTCCAAGAACACTTCGATCGGGACCTCACCTGGCCCTGCATAAGATTGGTCGTCCCAGAAGCTGTACCAGAGGCCGGGAGGAAGCGAAACCATGCGCTGCTCCACACCTGGTTCAGTAACCGGTGCGACAAGCAAGTCATTGCCCAGCAGGAACTGATCCTGGATATCCCAGGAGGAGGGATCCTCCGGGCTTAACCAGAACATCGGTCGCAGGAGGGGAATTCCAGTTTGCGCGCTCTCCCATGCCAGTGTGTAGAGATATGGCAAGATGCGATAGCGAAGCTGCAGGGTGGAGCGCACGATCTGAAGCGTCGAATCATCAAAGACCCAGGGCTCGCGGCGTGGTGTGCCGTGGTCAGAATGGGTTCTGAAGAAAGGTGTAAATGCGGCCATCTGGAACCAACGAAGGTAAAGCTCTGAACTTGGCTCCCCGCTGAAACCGCCAATATCGCTACCTGTGTATGGGATCCCTGAGAGACCCAAGCCCAGCATTATAGCGATGGTTTGCCGCAGTGCTGCCCACGAACTTTCCACATCCCCGGTCCAATTCCATGCATATCGCTGACCGCCGACCCATCCTGAGCGGGAGAGAAGGAAGGGTCGCTTACCGGGTCGGTACTGCTGTAAGGCTTTATGCCCGGTCTTGTTCATCAATAAACCATATAGATTATGCGCCTGAAGGTGGTCGCCTATCTGTCCCGAGAGTGTATGTCGAGTGTTGAGGGGAAGAGTTTTACCACCCCAGGCGGCGAATGCAGAAGGTTCGTTCATGTCGTGCCAAATGCCAGCGATCCCCTCATCGAGAAGACGTGGGTATAGATCCATCCACCACCGACATGTCCTTGAATTTGAGAAATCGGGGAAATGGACCCAACCTGGCCATACTAAGCTTCGCAGCAGCTGTCCGGAGGGAAGTTTGCAGAAGGCATCTTCATCTATCCCGCTGTTGTAAACTGGGTAGTTACGGTCAATCTTCACTCCTGGGTCGATGATGGTAACGAGGTGGACATTTTTCTCCAACAGATCCGTCGCCAGTCGTTTTAAATCTGGGAAGCGCTTCCGGTCAACTGTGAAGACGCGATACCCTTCCATGTAGTCGATATCGAGGTGGATTGCGCTGATTGGGAGTTCGTGGTGATCGAAGTTGGCGGATAATTCGCGGATTTCACCTTCAGTTTTATATCCCCAGCGGGATTGGTGGTATCCGAGCGCCCAGAGCGGGGGGAGTGGTGGCTTCCCCGTCAGATCACTGAAGCGATTGAGAACAACATCGGGAGATCCTGGAATGAAATAATAACGGAGCATGCCGCTCTCGAAGTGCGCTTCGGCATGTTCGTTTAGACAGATGAATCCATCGAAAGAGTTCTCATAGAAAACAAGATAGCTGCCTTCTAAATGGAGACATATGTACACTGGAGTACAAAAGTAGAGAGGGTCGTGGCCGGGTTTATAGCTGCCGCCTGGATCCTGGTTCCATAACCGGTAGCTTCCGCCGCGCAAGTTCAAACCTGCAGCTCGTTCCCCCAAACCATAGAGTCCGGCTTGCTCAGGTATTCTTGCTCTATGTGTCCATGCTTCGCCGACTCGAGTGGGGGGTTCTTCTTCCCGCAGGATATTCCCCGCCTTATCTACATATGTGAGATTACCTCTCACGCCGATATCGATGGTGACGGTGTCGCTGCGGAATCTCCAACCCTCGCCTGTTTCAGATAATGTGGTGTTGGCTCCCGGCCAGTTGAAGTCGGCGATGGCGTAAGGGATTGGAGGAATCCCTGGTTCCCATGATAGACGAACAACTTCGGAATCCAGGAACACGATTTCCAGATCAGCATGTTCGAAATGGAATCTAGCGCCCGCCTGGATCGCGTAAGCTTCCTGAAGAGAACCTGGACTGAGTGACTTATCGCTACCTCGGCTCCGGTCTCTTTGGTATGTGTTATTTTGTCGATCCCTTTGGAAGGCATACAACACAGCGGCAAGGCTGTTGGTCAAGCCGAGTGTGCGAATGGACTTTAGGATCGATAGGATGCCCATGGTTTGGTTGTGCTAACGACGCTCCCAAGATTCGGTTGTTGAGACAGTTTAGTCAATGGGGATGTGGGACGCAAATGGAAAGTGTGCTGCCCCATCCTCAAGAATTGCTGGAGAGCTATAAATCGGATTGAGAATTTACTCCAAGCACGGGCAAACCTTAAAAATTTGGCTTCTGGGAGATTTAATGCTAGCGAAACTGTGAGCCGTTGGCTATAATCAGCCATTGGTTTCTTCCTGCAGGACTTTTGAGAAAGTATTCACGCGTATGTCATTCGTTCATCTTCACGTACACTCGGAATACTCATTGCTGGATGGGCAAAGCAAAGTTGATAAGCTTGTCCGGAAGGCGAAAGCATTTGATATGCCAGCGTTGGCATTGACGGATCACGGCGCGATGTTCGGCGCGATTTCCTTCTATAGAGCGGCAAAAGAAGTCGGCATCAAACCGATCATCGGAATTGAAACGTATCTTGCCGCTCGAACGATGCATGATCGAGATCCAAAATTAGACAGCCGTTCTTTCCATCTTTTGCTCCTTGCAGAAAACGATACTGGATATAGAAACTTGCTTCAGATCGCTTCTGCTGGACAGCTCGATGGTTTTTATTACCGCCCGCGGATTGACCACGATTTCCTGGCTGAACACAATGAAGGATTGGTCTGTACAACAGGCTGCCTTTCAGGGGAAGTACCGCGTGCCCTTCAAAATGGTCAGGACGAACGGGTGCGGGAACTCCTAGATTGGTATTTTGAGATTTTCGACCGCGATCACTTCTTCTTCGAATTACAGTCTCATGACATCCCGGAATTGCCGGAGATCAATAGGAAGCTCATCGATCTGGCTAAACGGTATGATGGCCGGATAATCGCCACAAATGACGTTCACTACGTCGAACGCGAGGATGCCGAACTGCAAGACCTGCTCCTTTGTATCCAGACCGGTTCACTCAAGTCGGATCCTGATCGGATGCGCATGACGGATCCTTCCTATTATCTTCGCTCTCCCCAGGAGATGGAGCAGCTTTTTGGCCATGTCCCGGGAGCCATCGAGAATACACTCTGGATCGCCGAACGCAGCGATGTAGATCTTGAATTCCAAGGGTATCGCCTCCCCCATTTCGAAGTGAGCGATGAATTTACTTCCGACAGTTACCTGCGACACCTATGTGATAAAGGACTCCGTAAGCGCTATGGGGATAACGCCCAGGATCCGGTGTTTCAGGAACGCTTGAACTATGAGTTGGGCATCATTCATGAGATGGGTTTCGACAATTATTTTCTCATCGTATGGGATCTATGCCGTTTCGCCCGCGAGGAAAATATCTGGTACAACGCGCGGGGATCTGCGGCGGGTTCCATCGCCGCATACGCTCTTGAAATCACGCTAGTCGATCCTCTCGAGCACGGGCTGATCTTCGAGCGATTCCTAAACCCGGGGCGTGTCTCGATGCCGGATATTGACCTGGACTTTCAGGATGATCTCCGTTCTCGGGTGCTCGAATATACGGCCAATAAGTACGGGCGCGATAAGGTGGCGCAGATTATTACCTTCGGAACGCTCGGAGCGCGTGCTGCAATACGGGACGTGGGAAGGGTGAAAGATATTCCACTACCGGAAGTAGACCGCGTGGCGAAGTTGATCCCAAATATTCCAGGAAAACCGATCACAATCCTGCAGGCACTCGATCAGGTTCCGGCGTTGAAGGAAGTCTATTCCGAAACGCCTTACTTGCAGGAACTAATTGATACAGCGGCGCAATTGGAGGGCATCGTTCGACATGCCGGAACACATGCCGCTGGAGTGGTTATCACCGATAAACCGATCACAGAGTACATCCCCCTGCATCGCCCTACGGGTGGACACCAAGAGGACAACCCAATCGGCGCGGTGACTCAATTCGAAATGCATATACTCGACTCCTTGGGGCTGCTCAAGGTTGATTTCCTGGGTCTTTCAACGCTTACGGTGATGGCGCGTGCCTGTGAGCTGATTAACCTTCGCCACGGGGTTGAATTGGACATACACACAATCCCTGTTGATGATCCTGAAACCTTTGAACTCATGGGGCGGGGGGAGGTCCTGGGCGTTTTTCAGGTTGAAGGTGTTGGTATGCGGCGATATCTAATGGAAATGAAGCCGCGTGAGTTGGCAAACGTGATTGCCATGGTCGCGCTATACAGGCCAGGACCCATGGAATTCATCCCAACCTATATTCGCCGCATGCATGGGCAGGAACAAGTTTCCTATCCTCACCCAACGCTTGAGACGATCTTCGAAGAGACGTATGGGATCCCTGTATATCAAGAGCAAATCATGTTTGCAGCCATGGAGATGGCAGGGTATACAGCATCTGAGGCTGATGATCTTCGAAAAGCGATCGCAAAGAAAAAAGCGAAGTCGCTGAAAACCCACCGCGAGAAATTTATCCAGGGCTCTGTTGAAAATAACGTCGATCAGAAGACTGCCACCGATGTTTTTCATGACTGGGAGAATTTTGCCCGATACGGCTTCAATAAGGCGCATGCCGCAGATTACGGAGTCATCGCAGTTCAGACCGCCTATTTAAAGACACAATACCCTCTTGAGTACATGACGGCTTTGTTGTCCGTCTTTAAGCAGGATTCAGATAAAGTGGCGCTTTACATCGCGGATTGCCGCCGAATGGGATTAGAAGTTCTACCGCCAGATGTAAATGCAAGCGACTATGATTTCTCCCCCGAGGATCGTGACGATGGGAAGGCGGGAATCCGTTTCGGGCTCGGTGCGGCTAAGAATGTTGGCCAGGGAGCGATCGAGACTATTCTTGATGCCCGAGAGGAGGAGGGGGTATTCAACACTCTGGAGGAATTCGCCCGGCGAGTTGATTTACGTAAGGTTGGCAAACGAGCAATGGAGAGCCTTATTCGAGTTGGCGCTCTTGATAGCCTCGCGCCGCGTATCGCCATGATCGAATCCATGGATCGAATCATGGCATTATCCGCCAATCATTTCCGAGCAGCTGAGGCTGGCCAGATGTCCTTCTTCGGTCAGAAGACCGGCGTCAGCGACACTCTGGACTTACCTCCGGTGACATCGGATATTCCTCAGCGCCGTCTCCTGCGTTGGGAGAAGGAATTATTAGGGATATATGTCTCAGATCATCCTCTGACGCCTTACTTATCGGAGCTCACCCAAATTACTACTCACTTTAGCTCCGAATTAGAGCAGGCATCCCAAGGACAGCAAGTTTGTGTCGCTGGGGAGGTATGTAATATACGGCCCTATCAAACCCGCACAGGGAAGGCGATGGGTTTCGTCACTCTGGAGGATTTACAGGGGACAATTGAGTTGGTTGTATTCAGTCGGGTCTGGAAGAGTATCTCTACGTGGTTGAACGAAGAGGACATTGTCGTCGTAGTTGGGAAAGTGGATAGCGAACGAGGCGCGGCGAAGATCCTCGCCGACCAGATCACGAAGGATTTCACGAAGGTGCAGGCTATTAACGGCGAGCGTCGAAAAGTTACTCAAACTCCTCCACCTGTGCCCGTCCCACCACTGGATTCTGGAGCGATTACACAACCACCATCAAATTCAATCGATGAGGAAGAACTTCCACCTCCTTATGCGGTCGATAACTGGAACAATGCAATTGCACTCACGTTCGAGGATCAATCTGTGCCAGCCACTGTGGAGGGACCAAGCCCCATCGATCAAGGAGTACCAACACAGAAGAAAGATCGCGAGTTATCGGAAGCATCGCATGCTTTTCCGCCAGCTCCACTTGAGACGTTTCTGGATAGGGAGATGAAAATGGTCACCGTGATCTTGGAGACAACTGGTGACCGGCAGCGAGATGCGTTGCGAATGCGCAGAGTTCATGGTCTGCTTACTTCGTATCCAGGAAATGATCGCTTCGAGTTCTTATTATTCGAAGCGTCACGTCGCTATCAAGTCGATTTTCCCAGCTCAACTACCGGGTATTGCCCAGACCTACATGCGCAATTAACATCGATGTTAGGAGAGGGTGTTCTGCGCGTCGAGACATTGAGGATCCAATGAAACTTCGAAAAATCGCTGTACTGTCATCCGGCGGGGATGCGCCGGGGATCAATCCCTGTATCCGCGCCGTCGTGCGAACCGCACTTCATTACGATCTTGAAGTTATTGGAATCGAAGAGGGCTTCGATGGCCTTATCCGTGGGGAAATGCGTCAACTACGAGCACGGGACGTTGGAGGAATTATGCAGCGCGGAGGTACATTCCTCCGAACCGCACGATGCCCGGAGTTCAAGACCAAGAAGGGCCAGCGGCGAGCGATGCGCGAGCTGAACGAATCGGAGATCGATGGAATTGTTGTAATCGGCGGCGATGGAACGATGCGGGGGACTCATAGCCTGGCTGAGATGGGTTTTCCGGTGATCGGCGTGCCGGCTTCGATCGATAATGATATTTGGGGAACCGACATGTCGTTGGGGGTGGACACGGCTCTGAATACGATCAGGGAAGCCGTCGATAAGCTTCGCGACACGGCATCTTCGCATCAGCGCACTTTCTTGGTCGTCACGATGGGACGAGATTGCGGGTACCTTGCCCTTATCTCAGGCGTTATTTGCGGGGCTGAAGTCGTCATCATCCCTGAGAAGGAAATCCCAATTGACCAGATTTCGAAAGAGATCATCGATGCGTATGATCGCGGGAAAGCGCACTCCATCATCATCATGTCGGAAGGGGCTTCTTATAAACCAGAAGATGTGGCCAGTAAGTTAGTTGAGGATGACTGCGGATTCGAGACCCGTATTACGATCCTCGGGCATGTTGTCCGTGGAGGCAGCCCATCAGCCTTTGATCGCATCCTCGGGACCCGGATGGGTGTGAATGCCGTGAAAGCACTAATCGCAGCTGAAAGCGATGTGATGACCGGGCTCAAAGGTCGTGAGATCGTTATGCGGAAACTCGAGGATGTCGTGAGCCAAACCCGTCAGGTTAACCTAGAATTTTATGATATCGCCGAGATGCTTTCCCGCTGAGCTTCATGGGAAACGACGATAAGAGCGTTGTTACCAACACTATTCAGGGTGGCGAGAATGTTTGTCCTATGGCCCGCAAGATCGACCACAGGCATATGTTCCCCTCCTGAGCATTTCTAAGATCGAGGTAATCCAAAAAACGCATTCGGCAGGGTTATTCCCTGCCGAGTTTTTTTCCTCTCGCTTGTTTGAAATAAACGGAAGTTAATCCCACCTGAGAACAATGCCGCGCTGGCGATCATCAAGACGGTTCAATCCTGCATTCTTCGCCAGGTCCACTGCATCCCTATATTCTGTTAGGGTCAGAGGGCGATCCAGTGGAGGGTACATCGCCGCCCGGTAAGCTGGCCGGTATTGGTCCATGAGGTTCAGGTACGTATTGGTTGAAATTTCCTCCGCTAGGAAGCGGACAATTTCATCTGTACCCGCGAGGTTCTCAGGCAGAATCAGATGACGTACGAGCAATCCGCGTTGGGCGATCTCCCCCTCATCCAACTCGAGATCGCCGACCTGGCGATACATCTCCCTCACGGCGGATTGGTTGATCACCGGGTAATTACCGATTTTTGAAAGACGCCGGGCAATGAGACGATCCACATACTTCATATCGGGCATATAGATATCGATCACGCCATCGAGAAGCGCAAGGGCCTCGGGCGAATCGTAGCCTCCGGTGTTATACACCAACGGGATGCTCAGGCCGGCATCAGCCGCGATTACAAGGGCTTCCAGAATTTCGGCGACGACGTGGGATGGTGAGACGAAATTAATGTTGTGGCAACCCCTTTGCTGGAGCTCGAGCATAATGGCCCCTAATTCACTGCTCTCTACCTCTCTTCCGGCGGGTGATTGGCTAATATCTGCATTCTGACAATACTGGCAGCGAAGGTTACACCAGGAGAAGAAGATCGTCCCTGAGCCTCGTCGACCTCGCAAGGGATTTTCTTCACCGTGGTGAGGGCCATAAGAAGCCACGCGCGCCTTCAACCCAGTGCGGCAGCCCCCGAGCCTCTCGGATCGATCAACACGGCAATAGCGAGCGCAAAGATCACAAGCCCGTTCATGCTCCCGGGCTTGCTCGGCGCGTTCTAACAGTGCACCCGAACGGTGGAGTTGTCGATAAGCGGCTTCGAATGAGGTCATAACCTGATCATAGCAAATATTCAAGTCGTATGCATCGCATGTGGTTGGCTTTGTCTTTTACTCCGCTACTGGCCCGAACCTTGCATTATGGGCTAGTGGGAGAGTAATTGCTTACAACGAGAAGCACCTTGGAGGGATGCCTGTAATGATAAGAGATACATATGGTGGATCCGCGCTAGTCAATCGAATCAAAGATCTGCCAGATCCATATCGTGGGAATGCAATCGCCTGGCTGCAGCAATGCACGCAAGCTCCAATGGAAGACCTTGAGTCGGATATTAACAACTTCCTGAAGACTTTAAGCCCAACCGTAAGGGCAAAATTCGTTTTCCAGACAGGAAAACTTTTGGAAATCGCTGTTCAGTACTTTGGAGGTCCGTGATCGAAATCTGTCGTCAAAGTTGTAATGCTATTGGGCGGTAGATTTCTGCTAGGGTAAGAAAGGACCAGAGAGGTGAAATATACTTTGTTAGGGTCCTTTGATGGGAGAAACCTCGGAATTATGCGTTCCTTTAGTTAGCCACACTTAATAATCCTAACCCTGGGTGTTTACGAGAGAAAAGCCCCGATCATTGATCGGGGCCTTGTGATTCCGTCGGATTCCCTGCGCTACAGCCAGGAGGGTTCCTGAAACGTTCCAAAGACCTCACGCATTACGTCGATAATCTCGCCTAGCGTCGCGTATGAGCGAACAGCATTTAGGATGTGCGGCATCGTATTTTCTGTTCCCTGGCAAGCGAGGCGAAGGTTGTCGAGAGCTTGGCCAACGGCGCCGTTATCACGCGTGCGGCGCAGCTCATCAAGGCGTGAGACCTGTTTACGATAGCCTTCAGGGTCCATCTCGAGTAGCTGGATGGCATAGGGTTTCTGGTCATTGTAGGCATTGACACCGATGATGTGCCGTTCATCGTTATCGATCTCTCGCTGATAGCGGTAAGCCGCTTCCTGGATCTCGCGCTGGAAGAATCCCATTTCGATGGCGGGTAATACACCACCGACATCGTCGATTTTGCGGAAATACTCGCGAGTTTGTGCCTCAAGCCGGTTGGTCATCTGCTCAACATAGAATGACCCCCCTAGAGGGTCGATCGTGTTTGCTGCACCGGATTCTTCGGCGATGATTTGCTGCGTGCGTAGCGCGATTGTCACAGCGTGTTCAGACGGCAAGGCCAGAGCTTCATCCATGGAGTTGGTATGTAAAGACTGCGTTCCACCGAGTACTGCGGCGAGGGCTTGGATAGCCACGCGGACGATATTGATGTCTGGTTGTTGAGCAGTCAGACTCACGCCCGCGGTCTGCGTGTGAAATCGCAAGAGCCAGGAGCGCGGGTTTTGTGCACCGAAGGTATGGCGCATCTCATGTGCCCAAATCCGCCGCGCGGCGCGGTATTTTCCGATCTCCTCGAAGAAATCGTTGTGGGCGTTGAAGAAGAAGGAGAGCCGAGGGGCGAAGCTATCAATGTCGAGCCCGCGATCCACAGTCCAGCGGACATACTCTATTCCATCTATGAGCGAGAAGGCTAATTCTTGCGCAGCGGTTGAGCCGGCCTCGCGGATGTGGTAACCGGATATGGAGACCGTGTTCCAAAGTGGCAGGTTCTCGGTCCCATATTCGATCGTATCGATGACCAGGCGCATAGATGGATCGGGGGGGAAGATATATTCCTTCTGGGCAATATATTCTTTCAGGATGTCGTTCTGAGTCGTTCCGCGCAGCTGATCCGGCCGCACTCCCCGCTTCTCTGCTGCGGCGATGTACATCGCCCAAATAACGGCAGCGGGGGAATTGATCGTCATGCTTGTGGAAACGACATCGAGGGGTATATCAGCTAGCAGGATTTCCATGTCCTTCAAAGAGGAGACAGCGACGCCACATCTGCCAAACTCTCCAAGCGCCTCAGGATCATCGCTGTCGTAGCCCATGAGTGTAGGTAGGTCGAAGGCGATCGAGAGACCTGTCTGACCCTGATCGAGCAAGTATTTAAAGCGTTGATTCGTCTCCTGGGCTGTCCCGAAACCGGAGAACATCCGCATCGTCCACAAGCGTCCGCGATGGAGTGTGGGGTGAACGCCGCGAGTGTAGGGGTACTCGCCGGGCAGACCAAGATCTGAGAGGTAATCCATATCGGAGATATCGAGAGGGGTGTAAAGGCGGTTAATCTCTTCTGAGGAGGTGGTAATGAAGCGATCGCGCCTCTCTGGAAAACTGCTTAAACCTTCGTTGAGCGTGGTCTTTTCCCACTTCTTTAAAGCATGCTTAATCGACTTCATTTTTTCCGAGTCAAACATGCAGCGCCTCCGAGCGATGATATCTCCGTAGGTTTGGGATTATAGCATGTAGGCCATTAATCACGCGTAAGGATAATGCCAATCTACCCCAACTTGCAGTGGCCTTACAAACTCAACCCAAGCATCTCGAATCATGACAGAATAGGATCAACAGGACCTGTAGGCGCAAATGGAGTTGTTAAGCGCCGGGAGGAAATCATGGATAGGAATCGGAAAATCAGTCTGGTATTAATTGGTTTAGCCTGGCCTGCGGTCGGCTTGGGATTCATGGCTTTACACTTCGGCTATCTACCGTCGGGCATGAACCTGATCGCTGAGGCGGTTGGACTGTTTATTGCGGGAGTGCTAAGCGGATTACTCTATTTTGGCGTTCGAAAAATATTTAAAACGAAATTGAGCGTGGGATTGGTCAACGTCGGCTATCTGCTATTCGCCCCGATTTCAATCATGACGGCGTTGATTGCACCTGGGCTGGGGGAGGAAGTTGGTTCACCTCTCACCTTCGTGCTTATCTCCCCTATAATGATTGCTCTCTACAGCATGGCAGCAATGGCGGCCGGTCTTGGGATGACATCGAGCCTGGCTATTGCAGCCCAAATACTCTCCAATAGGCCACAATCTCCAACAGGGAATATTCAAGAAACGGTTCGCATCCATAAATGATTGGGGCTCCTCCCGGTAGTTCTAGTCCAACCCCGCCACTCACCCGGCGGGGTTGCAGTTTAATAAGGAATTATGGGAAAATACCAGCAAGAGAATCGTTTGGCGCGCGGGAGCTGGGTAGCGCCAGGAAGGAAACCATGAAAAAGAATCGCCGATTTACCCTGATCCTTATTGGCCTGGCTTGGCCGGTTGTCGGTCTGGGATTCATGGCATTGCACTTTGGATATCTGCCGTCGGGCATGAACCTGATCGCTGAGACGATTGGACTGTTAATTGCGGGAGTGCTAAGCGGATTGCTTTATTTTGGCGTTCGCAAGGTTTTCAAGACGAAATTGAGCGTGGGATTGGTTGACGTTGGGTATGTGCTATTTGCACCAATTTCGATCATGACGGCGTTGATAGCAACTGGATTGCGGGAGGAGATGGGTTCATCACTCGCCTTCGTACTTATTACCCCGATCATGGTCATTCTCTACAGCTTGGCGGCAATGGCTGCCGGCCTCGGGATGACATCAAGCCTGGCGATTGCCGCCCAAATTCTCTCAGACCGAACCAAACCCCCAGAACAGACGAGAAAGTATATGGATGGACAACTAAGCGAAACGGCCCGAAAGGTTCAGAAAGCACTCGATGTCCAGGGGGTCTCCTTGGATGTTATCGAGCTGCCGATGAGTACTAGAACAGCAGAAGATGCTGCGGCTGCGGTTGGTTGTGATGTCGGTCAGATCGCTAAGTCGTTGATTTTTCAGGGCGAGGACTCTGGGAATGCTTACGTTGTGATCGCGAGTGGGAAGAACCATGTAGATGAACATCTGGTGGCAGAGAGGGTGGGGGAGATGATCCGAATCGCTCCTGCGGTGTTTGTGCGCGCAGAAACTGGATACGCGATCGGTGGCGTTCCACCGATTGGTCATGATGGGCCCATCCAAACGGTGATCGATCAAGACCTATTGGCGTATGATGAGATCTGGGCTGCCGCCGGGACACCACGAGCAGTTTTCCGGCTCACACCGCGAGACCTGGTCACGCTAACAAAAGGCGAGGTTATTCGAACGAGCCGTTGATTTTCCACGCTCCGTCGAAGATGTCCCCGCAAGTCGTAATTTGCCCTGAAACCCTCTTTTTTGTAGTTCATCCTCCAGCACCCGGCAAGCGTGCTTAAGGAATGGCTGTCCAGCATGGCGGAGAGCTTTCTCGATTTTCGTTTCCTGTTTTTCCAAGGTCCTGTCGTTTGTCCATGCAATGCCAGCGGCTGTCGTTTCTATGGTGTTTGCCGTGGTTCACCGACTAGCCCTTGCGGGTGAAGTTGGGCGACTAGCTCAGGTGGGTCTACTTCCCTTCATGCTCCTCAGTTGGTATGTGGCGAATCCTTTGTCTGAAGACTCTGTTGCAGTGGAATTAATATTTCTATATAATGTCAGGGACGTTGTCCCCTTCAATTTAAGTCATTCCTCACTATGAAAGGAGTCTCCATGTGAACATCAAGATACGATTTGACTATGACGAGCTGGGACAGATGAGCAAAATATTTGCTACGCAAGGCAGTGCAATCGCCGGGGTAAACCGCAAGATCAAGGCAGCCCAGGCGACTTTGGATGGGGGGGACTGGATCGGAAAAGGAGCCAAGGCTTTCTCCCAGGAGATGAATAACGACGTGAATCCATCGCTGAAGCGACTTGAGAAGGCGATGGAAGAAGCCGCTCGGATCACCAAGCAGATTTCTAAGATTGCGAAAGACGCTGAGGATGAATCCAGCAAGATCCTCGTCAGCATCAAGGTATCCGCTAGCGGTCCGGGATCGGGAGAAGAAGTCATATCCTAAACCGGTAGGGTTTAGACTCTCCCCGGATGAAGGGCTTCCCTTATATAAGGGAATTGCATTTGATGTATTAGGAGGCTATTTATGCCTGACGTAAAGATGAACTATGGCTCCATGGAGAAAATGGAGAAGGAATTCAAAAGAGCAAACAAGCAAATCGAAGATTCCATGCAGGCGATGAAGAAGATCAGCAAGCTGTCGGAAGATGGCGCACTTGACGGCGCCGGCGGAGATGCCTTTCGAGATGCAATCACTCAGAAACTGCTCCCCCGCATGATGCTGCTGTCCGAAAAGATGACTGAGCTTGCCCAGGACATGAAAGGGGCAGTATCCGCGACTCGCGACGGCGTCAAGACCGCCCAGAGCCGCTTCAAGTAGAGAAGGTGTCATATCCATGGCAGCAGGAGACTATCAATGCCTGACGTAAAGATGAACTACAGCTCCATGGAGAAAATGGCGAAGGAATTCAAAGGGGCATCCGAGGCGATGGACGAAGCCACTATCGCGATTAATAAGATCTTCTTTAAGTGTGATGATGGCGCCTTGGTTGGCCAAGGCGGAGATGCGTTTAAAGATGCTTTAAATAAATTGCTCCCCCGCATGCAACGCCTAAATATGAAGATGGTTGAACTCGAAATCGATATCAAAGGGGCAGTATCTGCGACACGCGACGGCGTCAAGACCTCCCAGAGCCGCTTCAAGTAGATAAGGAGTCAATCCCATGGCAAGTGGATCTATTTTCCAGTTTTTGCGAAATGATGTTTCAGGTGTGATGTCGACGGTCAAGAAACAACAGGGGCAGGCAGATGACGTGTTGAACCAGATTAAGGGTTTTGTCCCCAAGGTGAAAGGGGCTTGGATTGGCGGCGACGCTGATGAATTTGAAGCCGATGTCGCCCGCAAGCTCGTGCCGGCGATGACGGAATTGATTCTGGCGATCGCGGGGATTAATGTGAATCTCACCCAGGCGACCAGCACGATCGACGGCGCCGATAGCAAGATCAAAGGTCTGGCCAGTAAACTTGGCGATATCTTCGGCAAGATCTGAATTATTTGCGGTGAGCATCGCAAGGAGGGTATAACTAGTGGCTCATCAAGTTGTTCAAATGGATTATACGGTCATCACGGCTGTATCAAAGGGCTTTAAGGTGCAAGCAACGACGCTTAAGGCGATCGGGAAGGCGCTCGAGGTTGCTATCCAGATCCTACAGGCCATGGCTCTCGTGAGCTTCGGCACGACGAAAGCCCTGGCGAGGTATCTAAGCGTCATCAAAGACAAGGTGAAGAAACTAGCAAAGTATTGTGAGGAATTCGCCAACGACTTATCTCGAGCCGTCGGCGACCACAAGAAGGGGGACATCAGAGGCAAGCAATATTTCGGTGAGGGTATTAGCTAGTGGTTTTGAAGCAAGTCTTTGGAGCCACAACACCTTGAGTGATGCAGGCTGGCCCAGGCGCTCCTCTTGAAGTACCTGGTCTACGGAGCGCCGGCCAGCACCTGGAGAAGTGTGACGACCATAAAGACGCCAAGTACGAGCAGAACCAGAGCAGATACGCCGAGTATTATATAGAGACGGCGTGGGATCTTTCTCGGCTCAGGTGGTGGTGACGAGTAGACCTTTTTCAGCGCCTTGGAGAACTCATTCACATTGTTATAGCGGCCGGTAGGGGCTACAGCATGCTCCAGGATCTGTGCGACCCCCGATTGTTGGAGTTCCGGTCTTCCGACAGAAAGGGGCTTTCGAATCAGCAGGATATCTTCGCGGAGTTGGTCATCTCTGCGAAGCTTGTTTTCAAATGCTGGCTGCCCCGCAAGCATCTCGAAGAAAATCATACCTAGCGAGTAGACGTCGGCCGCAGGGGTGTGAGCGTCATGGAGTGGGTTGGAAAGCAGTTCGGGCGCGGTATAGGCCGGTTCACACAATTGCAGCCAATTGACATAACCGTTGCTGCTGGCCGCGTCCAGGAGGAAGCCCAGGTCAAGCAGCATCGGCCGCAGGTTGCCATTCTTATCGGTTTCAACCAGAACCGTCTCAGGTGTCAGGCAGAGGTGGCATTTGTTGCGAGCGGCGAGCGGCTGTAAGGCTTTGGCGAGGGCGATGATCACCCATGCAGCTTGCGTATGCCAGACTTGGGGGGTCTCCAACAGCAGATCGCTCAGGATTTTACCCTGGGCGTGCTCAAATACACTGAAGGCCCTTGGTTCACCACGAAAGGTGATCTCGCCATAGGGTTGCCTGGATCGAGAAGGATAGGGGGGGAGAAGCCTAGGGTAACGAGGCCGCGATTGCGGCAGAAAAGATCGGATAAGTGCACCCATACCAGGCAAATTCGGTGACAAAGATTCAAACGCCAGGGCCTCGCGCTTCAGACGCTCCACGTGGTCGTCCCCGGGATGGGCGACTTTCAGCAAAACTTTCTGTTTATCTCGTTCGGCTTCATAGATGGCGGCTGTCCTCCAGACGCGGACGAGCTTCGTCACCTTCAGGTCACCCAAGAATTCGCCGTAGCTTAGAAGGGCATAACCTTTTTCAGCCGGGCAGTCCGGATCTTGGCACCATAGATTTCCGTCGAAGGTTTCACGCTCACAGCGCTCGCAGAATCTATACATTCGATATACCCTCTTCGTTTACCGAGAATGCTCCCGTCTGGGGAAGCTCGGACCCGTCTATTTCGCGATTTGTATTAGAACCCTTCTATCCAACTGTGGTTTATCGTTCGCATGGTTGATTAGGTTCAGGTATACGAGAGACAGCAGCGAAACAACGAATCAATTGTAGATGAGCACCGATGAGATTGTCAAACTTGCCCGCCGATTTCAACCCCCGAAAACGACCATCCTGAAGATGGGAGAATCTTGTCATGGCTATTGAATACATCGATCGTCCCCCACGCGTTCAGCCGGAACTCCCGATCGCGAAAACGGAGATCCCACAGCCCCCAGAGAAGCAAGGCGGGGCTGGTCAAGACCTGGCCAGTATGCTAATTCCCTTAGTGACAGTCCTGGGGTTTGTCTTCGTCTCTGGGTCAGGAAATGCCCTCTTCATTATTCCGATGGGTTTGGCGATGATCCTGAGCATTGGACTCTCGATAAGCGTCGCCCGTCGCGAGAAGAAGGAATTCGAAGCGAAAAAACTGGCCTATGCAGAATTGCTGGCCGAGAAGCGGCAGGAAATGACGCGCGCTCACAGTGCGCAGAGGATCTTTTACAACCACAATTATCCGGATGTCCGCACGCTGTATGAGATCGCTTCAAAGAAGGAGGCCAGCAGATTTGGATCGCGCCTCTGGGAGCGCCGGACGAGCGACAGCGACTTCGGCGTCATCCGTCTGGGAAAGGGTACACGACCATCATCGGTCGTCTACACCTTGAGCCAATCGGGGAGCCCGCTGGACGATTCCCCTTTGTGCAAAGATGCATCCAAACTGGCGAAGGATTCGGAGATTTTAAGCGAGTCTCCGATCACGATCCCGCTTCGACCCTATATCAAGCAGCTGGATGAAGGCGAGGAGCAAGACAGCGAGGATGATAATAACAAGAAACCGGGGTCCAAGAATATTACCGCCCGCCACTCCGTGGGGATATTCGGAAAAAACCCGACCGATACCGCGGACTTCGCCCGGGCGATCCTGGCGCACTTTGTCACCTTCCACTCCGCCATCGACACCCGCCTCTTCGTTGTCGGTCAGCAGCACGCTGAAGAGAGCTGGGGATGGGCTGAATGGCTGCCGCACTGCAATGTACGCGACGTCGGGATCGACGATACCTACGAGACCAGCCAGCCGGAAAAACTCGATCAGCTCTGCTTCTCCTCCGACCAGGGGGAGATCACTGAATTCTGGATGCGCCTGAAGCGGGAATTGGATCAACGACAGATCCGGATGGCTGAAGGGGATGATGCGTCTTCAAAAGACGGCATGTCCGACGTCAGCTTACCCTTAAACCTTGTTATCGTTGATCTGCTTGGGGAGCTGCCGGACGATTCCCCGCTTGCTGATGTGGCTTCTGAGAATGTGGTGGCCATGATCAATGAAGAGGGTCCACGTCTCGGCGCCGCCATCATCTTTCTTGCCAATGACCCTTCCAAGATCCCCAGTGATTGCCAGGCCATGATCGAAGTCGCCGCTGTCGGGTTGAAGGTCGTATTCCGTTACGCCGAGGTCGGCGTAAACTCGACGCGTTACCTGGGCGATGCGGACCTGGCAAGCGCGGCGGATGCCCGGCAATTGCTGGCGGCAAAGATCCGCCGTCTGGATATAAGGCGCAGCTTCGGATCAGATCTGCCGCGCCTGGTGGACATCCTGCAGATGCAATCCAAGATGGAGTCTCGCCGGATTACGACGGTCGATAAACTGTCGATTCAGGAGAACTGGAAAGCCAGCATCCTACCCGAAAACTCGGAATGGCTCAGCGCACCGATTGGGATGACGAGTATCCGCGATATTCGTAATCTCGTCGTATCCGCGAAGGAAGGGGGCGACGGCGTTCACGGTATGATCGCCGGCACGACCGGCTCAGGAAAATCCGAACTGCTGTTGACTCTTATCGCTGAACTGGCTGCCAAGTATGATCCGCGCATCATCAATTTTGTCCTCGTCGATTTCAAAGGCGGCGCAGCCTTTGAACCTTTCCGCAAGCTTCCTCACTGCGTGGATATCTTGACCAACCTGGAAGCGAACGCCGTTGAACGGATGTTTATCGCCATCCAGGCCGTGATGGATGAACGCAGCCGGATCCTGGCGCAAAGCGGTGCAAAAGACATCGTCGAGTATCGCCAAAAAGTGATCCCGCGCCTGAAAGCGGACGACCCCCTGCCGCGAATTTTCCCACACTTGTTCATCATCGTCGACGAATTCGCCGAGATGATTGCCGCCAATCCGGATTACCGCGCGCAGTTCGAGAGTGTCACCCGCCTAGGCCGCGCCTTCGGCGTCACCCTGATCCTATCCACCCAGCGGCCGACTGGGGTTATCACTGATCAAATGCGGGCCAATATGAAATTCCGAATTTGCCTGCGCGTGGAGACAGCGGATGACAGTAAGGAACTCCTTGGCCGTCCCGACGCGGCTTTCCTGCCCAACATGGGCGGTCGGGGATACATCCAGGTTGGGAATGACATCCTGGTTCCGCTGCAGGTGGCGCGAGTGGCAGGCGACTATAGTGACGATCGGACGATCGTCCTGCAAGATGTCATCTGGCTCGACGACCAGGCCATGCCCGGAAAAGACGTCACGGAGGATCAACCACTCTATTCGGCTCTGGAGATAGCTGAGGCTCTCGGCCTGAACACTGGAGAATTGCCCACGACGATGTTGGAATGGGTCGTTGGCATCACCATCTTGCGCGCACAGCGCGATGACGTTCCCGTCCAGAGGAAGCCCTGGCCAGACCCGCTGCCGCAGAACCTCTCCCTGACCAACCCCGTGGATGCCCGCTATCTGAACACTGAGCGGACTATCTCGGATGATAAGACCATCGTGATCAATACTGAGCTGCATGATTGGATTAATAATTCTGAGGAGGAGCCGATCTGGCCTGAATTTAATTGGAAGACCGCGGAACCACTAAGCGCGGCTATCGGCTTGGTCGACAATCCCTACAGCGCTGAACAGCGCCTGTTCCAGATCAACTTGGAAAATGGTCCCGTCGTTTTACTAGGCGCCGCTGGACGGGGAAAAACCACATTTCTAAAGAGTTTGCTGACCGGCCTGGCCTCGACGCGCACCCCTAATGAACTGCATATGTATGCGCTGGATTTCGGGCGCGGTGGATTGAAATCCATCAAGGATATCCCGCATCTGGGCGCATCGATCGACGCCTCCGAATCCACCCGCGTCGATCAGTTGATGCGGATGCTGCGCAGTTTTGTCACCGAACGGCAGGAGGTCCTCGCCAAGTTCAATTCCCTGGCGGATTACAACAATAAAAATCCCAAGAATATCTTCCCCGAGGTAGTTGTCGTGATCGACAACTACGCCGAGTTTGTGGATAGCTATGAGTATCTCATTCCGGATCTCATGACGCTCATACGGGACGGTCGTGCGTTTGGCGTGCATTTCGGAATAACTGCCGGCTCTCCCGGTGAAATGGGCGGTAAGCTCTTCAACCTGTTGACGCAGCGCTTCACCCTAGCCCTGGCCGATGACTCTGGCTACAGTGACGTGGTTGGCCGGGGGGCGCGTCGATTCGACAACGTGCCCGGGCGCGGGTTGCTGGCGCTGGTGGTCGACAATGAACAGCTCCCGGTTGAATTCCACGTTGGCATCCCCGGTACACACGATGACATGGCCGACGCGGATGAAGTCGACGATTACCAAATCATCGCGCAGCGCATGGAGCGGGTCTGGTTTGCGATGGGTGGAAAACGGCCGGCGGCCGAAATTCCGCGCACCGTAGACTTCCTGCAGATGTATACCTTGCTGCACGGTGAAGAGCGCAACCGCATCGGCGACATCCCCATCGCCGAAAATTGGAAGAAAAGCATGAAGCCCGAGAACCAGGAATGGTTGAGAGGTCCGCTGGGCTTGATAAGCAGCAAGGAAGTGCGCAGCATGGTGTATTCCGCCAAGGCTGACGGTGACGGGGTGCACGGCATGGTTGCCGGCACCACCGGCTCCGGCAAATCCGAGCTGCTGCTCACGTTGATCGCAGGTATGGCCATCCGCTATGACCCGCGCATCGTCAACTTTGTGCTGGTGGACTTCAAGGGCGGCGCGGCCTTTGAGCCTTTCAAGAAGCTCCCCCACTGCGTCGACATTGCTACCAATTTGCAGGGCAATGCCGTCGAGCGCATCTTCATCGCCATGAAAGCCGAATTGGATCGCCGCGCCAAGCTTCTGGCAGATTCACG
>Ga0255055_10000252_pt1 | contig 42553 bp, 69 predicted proteins | sample JV7_2_27_MG_FD_188633 | JGI IMG/M metagenome (GOLD analysis project Ga0255055, IMG submission 188633) | Seawater microbial communities from Jervis Inlet, British Columbia, Canada - JV7_2_27 | ecosystem: Environmental > Aquatic > Marine > Inlet | place: Canada: British Columbia | collected... | reverse complement strand
ATCCCTCCGCCGTGTTCTTAATCCACTGCTTGAAGTCGGCGTTGGAGAGGATGGAGCCGTCTTCGTTGAGCGGCACCTGGTAACGCGTGCCACCCTCGCCGTCGAACTCAATCCAGATGTAGCCTTCGTCGTCTATGTCGCTGATCCAGTACTTAGATTTCGCCATGACTCTCACCAAAGCGCGCCTCGGTCCGACGCTGTTTGCGCATCTCTTCGTCTCTCAATCTCTTAATACCTTCTAAGTATGCCTTCTCCCACACTGGCAGCATGCCCGGCTCTTCGCCGCGGTTAAGTTCTTGAAGAAACGCTGCAGACTGTACAAGACAAGCGAATAGCAGTACATCAGGCGCGTTGGTTGACAGCCAGGTCGTTGTGTTATCACTCGCAAGCCGCGCAGGGCGATGGGTATATTCCAAGGTATAGACGTAGGAGGCGTCTGGAGTGGGGGCGATGAGGAATGTGTCGTCGTCCCAGTCTGCGTAGTACTTCGGCCGCTCCTCAGATGCGGGAGTTTCCCAGTAGTCACGTATCCAGTTTGCAGACTTTGCTGTGAGTGGATATATGACTCCGCTGCTGGTGAGGTACATGCTGCGGTCTGCGACAAAATCTGTCGGCTTGGCAAGGTACTGATCGCTTGCTGATCCTGTAACAGTTGCATGTTTCTTTGTGTAATCAAGGTCCACATCCCTGTAGATCATGAGTTCGGCGAGACCCATGATATCATCAAGGACCGCATCGAATTCGGTTGAGTCATCCTCCGTCCAGTTCTTGACAGCCGTCTCAAGAGTGGCGTAGGTGTATGAGAAAATAGCCATTAGGTGTCACCGTGCGTCATATCAATGACGTCCTTCAAGAGCGTGTTACCATCCCCATCATCATCGTAAAGAGTAGTCGCAGCATCACGATCCGGCCGAGGATCTTGCAGAGCCACTGCATCCCGAGGAGATGGATGGGGTGGCCAACTTTGATCTGGCACCGGGTCATAGCAGGTGGGACAGACCTTGACCTTGGTATGTTGCTCACGTCGTAGCCTCTTGAGTAGATAGCGGAACCCGCAACGGTCGCAATGCCCCCACGCCTTGGCTCCTACTGCAAATACCATTATCGCACCTTGGGGCGGATGAAGAGAGAAGCTGCATCGCTGTCCTCTTCGCGCGCTCTATCAAACAGAGCACCTGCCCTCTGTCCCAGCTCCTGCCGCCTCGCGCGACTGTTCTGCGCGTCAGCCATGGCATGCTCGGGACTCACTTGGTTGTACTTCTTCTTTAGTGCTAGCTCGTAGGCCAGTCGGTATACGAGGGCTGCTTCAAATCGACGAGGGATGTCGGGGTTCTGGGACATGGTTCCCACGTCTTCCATGTACCTGACAGTCCAGGCACGGAAATCCAGAGTACTGACGTCTGGGGTAGGGTACATGTACACGGTAAGCTGTGTCCGGCCGCGCTGCACGGCATACAGGTTTGGTCGACCTGTGGTGGTCTTGTCGGGGAGGTTGAGGTACTCTTCATAACTGATTCGCTCCATTGGGATGTCGAGTGGGACGGCCGTAGTGTTGTCCTCCATCACCGCCTCGATGATGTCGAAGTACTGGGCGCTCAGGGTATAGCTGGCAGTTGATGCCACCATGTCGGTGGTCACCATCCCGAGGGTCCAGAGATTGACACCGTAGTTGGCCCAGTCCGAGAAGATCAGGTTCATGCTGCGGCGCGCAGTTTCACTGTCGTAGGAAGACCGCCCCTCGTAGCCCGCAAGCTCATAGGCTTCCTCGATAATGTCGACGTTTGACGCCGCGTAGGTAAATGTACCGGAAGTAGCCATCACACATTAATCTCCGTCCAGGTGTCGCTATCGCTCGTGGTTATCTCTGTCCACGTGTCAGTGTCTGTGGTGGGCTTTTCAGTCCACGTGTCGTCGTCTTCTGTTTCGATGCAATCCCAAAATTTGAGGTTGCACAGGATAGCTGCCATCATCGCGCTGAGTTCCATTCTGCGTACGGGACCGAGGACGGATTCTGCACATACCCGACTGTCACGGTGGCTACGGTGTTGGCCCCTGTGGTGACAATCTTGAGCGCTGCATCCTCCCAACCCTGGATGCGCCCCACTGGCTGCCATGCAAAGTTGACCGACTGGTTGATCGAGTCCGGCGAGAGCAGAATCTCTGTGTTCACACCGTCGTCAAACTCCACATCGAGCGTAGTTCCATTCACCTTCTTTGCCGACACGACGATATCCGTGATCAGCAGTGACCCGCCCCCGTGTGGAGCTGCCACCGTGGTCGTGGTCGCCGACGTAATAGAGACCGACTTGAACACCCCATGCACAAAGAGCGGACCCATAGTCACCAAGGTGATGTTATCGGTACGCTCCGTACCCACCAAGGGCACGTACGTCTGCACATGTTCGGAGTGCCATGCCGACCCTGTAGCCGGATTAGATGGTACTACGCGCCACATCTAGAATGCAATCTTGCTCGCGTAGTAGAACACGATGTCTGCGTATACGACGCCAGTCGTTGCGGCCTGAAGCACAATGGTCGAGTCCTTGGGGATGATCAGCGCCGTGTGCAGATCAAACGTATAGGGAGTCGAGGTGCCAACATCATGGGCCGTCAGAGTAGTTCCAGATAGTGAGCCTGTTACCGAGGCGTTGCCGAAGCAGGTGGCCTGTGCTACAACCGCCGAACCGAGGTTCAGGTTGACCGGCGTAACCGTGGTGCCCGCTGGCGTTTGGCCCGTAGTCATCTCAAACAATGTGAAGACACCCGACGCCGACGTGGAGACGGTGATGTTCTGAACGATCATGTCGAGATCGGCATTATCATTCCTGATTGAGAGGATTTCCTCCCCGCCCGTGGCGGAGTAGGTTGAGGTAGCGATGAAAGCCAGCCCCTTCTCATGGCTGACAAATTCAATCTCTGCCTCAGAGACTGCCAAAGAAAGCTGCTCGCCGTCTTTGGTCACCCTAACAGCATTACCTGTCAGTGGATCATTTAGAATCATAGTACGTCCTTTTCAAGTTCCTCACCTGACGCTAGGGCCAGGTGCCATTCGATTCGCTTGAGTATAATAGTCTGTAGTTCGATGGCATCAAGCAACTGCGTCATCAAAACATCGGTAGTGCGAAGAGCGTACTCTTCCTTAACTTGGTCGTCCTCATCAACTCCGGCCCGGTTCAGTGCCTCGGTGGGGTCAGATATACCGACCGATTCCCGGTGCACATCGGTGCCCGAGTCGTCCTGTTCAACCACTGTGGTGTCCAGCTTCTTAGCTGAGGAGGCTGTGTTCTCCTGTACACCAATGGTACCTTCTGTCAGTTCTTCTGCCATGCTACTATTATACCATGCTTGGAGGGATTTGTCAAGTTAACCAGTGGTGATCTCGGTCCAGGAGTCGCTATCCACGGTATCTACCTCCACCCAAGAGTCGCTGTCGCCTGTCGTTATCTCCGTGTATACGTCGCTATCGCCTGTGCCGATGCAGTTCCACGCCGAGGATATCGTCCACGTGCGTAGTCCCTGTAGGTTCATGAGTCGGCCGGTGCCCCATCGTATGATCATTACGCGCTCGTATGGATCGTGATGAAGCGGTCGGCGCAACCCGTGCCCGTGAACCGGAAGGTGATGACGTCACCATTCATGTCCGTGGCGTCCAAGTTGATGGCGTAGATGCCATTGCTCAACTCGGCGGCGCTGTTAGCACACGCTGCGAAGGCTGCGTTATCGATGCTGCGGGTGGCCGTAACGCTGATGCCCGTTTCCGGGGTCTGGAAGTCCGTGGCGTCCACCATCTCGAACTGGAAGTTGAGCAGGGCCGCGTTCTTCTGGAACGGCACCGCACTGATATCGCTGGAGATCTTGACCACATCGCTCTGGATGACGTTGACGCCGCTGTCCACGATGACCAAGTCGCTGGCCAGCTTGCTCAGATCGGAGTCGATGACCACCAGCTTGGACTTGATGTCGCTCGTGTCGCTCTGGATGATCAGGACCTTCGAGAGGATGTCGCTGATTTCCGGTGACAGGAGGGCGTCGATGACCACGAGATCACTGGTGACCGTGTCCAGATCCGCCTGCGCCAGCACCAGGTCAGAGGCAATGGTGGTGGTTTGCGTGTGGATCGCTGTAGTGTCGCTTTCAATTTCGACCACCTTGCTGTGTATGGCTGTGGTGTCAGACTCGATCTCGACGACCTTAGACTCGATGACCGTAGTCTGCGAGTGGATCGCCGCGGTGTCGCTGAGGATCTGGCTCTGCTCCGAGTTAGCAATCTCGAGGTCGGACTCGATGGCCGTGGTGTCAGACAGGATCTTGCTGACGCTGGATTCGACCAGCTTGAGGTCAGAGGCGATGATCGTCGTGTCGCTGTAGATGGTATCGACAACCGCATCCGTGACCACCAGGGCCGACTTGATATCGCTGATGCCGGGGGTTGTAGCCGCGTCGATGGTGTTGACGTCGCCGTGCACCTCGGTCAGCTTGCTGTCCTGAGCCACCGTGAGCGATGCACCCGTAGCCTCAATGACCGTGGTATCGGAGTAGATCTTCGTGGACTGGCTGTCCACCGCTGTTTGGATGGCGTCCACCGCGGTATCGGTGACTGTAAGCTGGCTATCCACCGTGAGAACATCGCTCTTGACCGTGACGAGGTTGGACTCGATGTCGCTGGTGACCTGCACCACGATGGTGGTGTCGCTGTAGATAGTATCTACAACAGCGTCAGTGACTGTGAGCTGACTGTCGGTAGCCGTAACTTGTGAGTCTACCGCAGCCACGTTGGTTGTGAGCACCACGAGGTCGCTCTTGATGAGCGAGGTATCACTGATGATCTGGTTGGTATCAGCCTCGATAGCTGCCGTGTCGCTCTTAACATGTACCATATTGGACGTGAGCGCCGGGATTTCGGTGTCGAGCAGATCGTCGATGACCGTGACGGCACTGTCGATGAGCAACAGGAAGGACTCGATGTCGCTGAGTGCCGAGGTTGCAATGGTGGTATCGCTGTGGATATGGGTTGTGTCAGAGTAGATCGTGTCCACCACAGCGTCTGTGGCTGTGACCTGACTGTCGACAAGGGCGATGTCGGACTGGATGACGTCCACTTCTGAGAGGATCTTGGTCAGAGCCGACTTCTCAGCAACCAGCAGACCGTCCTGCCAGGGGATGATCGAGTATGTGTGCGTGGCCACTGACACTGTGAGGGCAGGCTCAAAGGTGAGCGTGTCGGTGGCAGCCACGAAACCCGTGATGCGCGCCGTCTGTCCATCCAGCGTGGTGCTGGTGAACTTGATCAAATTACCCACCCAGTGATCGTCGGTAGCCTGCGTCAGCTCCGTGTCAACCAGGGTTGTGGTCGATCCGCTGTCGGCCGTACCGTCGAAGAGCGTGCCTACCGCGGCGTTGATCGCCGTAGTATCGCTGTAAATCTTGCTAACCTGCGACTCAATGACGTCCACACTGGACTCCACCTTGATGCTGTCGCTCTCGATGACCGTGGTTTGGCTATGGATTGAAGTCGTGTCAGACTCAATCTCGATAGCCTTGGACTCAATGACTGTAGTCTGAGACTCAATGACTGTGGTGTCCGAGTGGATCTTGGTGGTGTCGCTGTGGATCGAATCGATATTAGTCCAGAGCTGACTGCCTGCCTTGCCTGCCGTGTTGTGCCCGGTGACCACCTCATCCCATACCGCGTCTGCAATGGCGGCTGCTGTGGGGGCGGTGGCAGCTTCGAGAACCGTAGTATCCGAATGGATCTTGGTGGTATCCGAGTAGATAGTATCAAGATCTGCTTGAGCTAATACAAGATCGGAAGCAATCGTAGTTACCTGAGCTGAAAGAGTAGTTCCTGTGTCTGTTAAAATAGCATCTATATCAGTCCACAATTGTGATCCTGCAGCACCCGCCCCCACATGTCCTGTAGCAGTCTCATTCCAAACAGCGTCAGCAATATCTGCAGCACTCGCGCCGCCCGCTGCTTCTATAACAGTTGTGTCGCTGAGAATTTGACTAACGGATGATTCAACCAACTTTATATCTGAGGCAATAGTAGTTATTTGCGCCGATAGGGTAGTTCCTGTATCAACTTCGATTGCTGCTGTATCTGATGTCAGTGTATCAAGATCTGTCTGTGCTAAAACAAGGTCAGAAGCTATTGTCGTGACTTGCGCTGAAAGAGTAGTTCCTGTGTCTACTAGGATGGCATCAACAATACCATCCACTACAACCAAAGCACTCTTAACGTCACTAACGGCATTGTCAAGGGTGGTGCCTGTGTCAACTAATATTGTATCAACTACAGTATCTATAATTACAAGATTGGATTCGATATCGGAAATACCTTCACCGAAAGAACCAAGTGCAACATGCCCTGCCATAGCTTCATCCCACACTCCGTCAGCGATTGCCGCGACAGTTGGGGGTGTACCAAATGCTTCAATAGCAGTGGTATCAGAATGGATGTGCGTGGTATCGCTGTAGATCGCCGAGACTTTTGACTCGATGACGTCGATGCTCGACTCCACCTTTATGCTGTCAGAGGCAATAGAATTGATGTTAGTCCAGAGTTGCGAGCCAGCTTTACCCGCAGTGTTATGTCCTGTGATGAGTTCATCCCACACTGCATCAGCGATTGCCGCTGCTGTCGGAGCAGTAGCGCCTTCGATGACGATGGTGTCGCTGTGGATGTGCGTGGTGTCACTATAGATCTGAGAGACCTTAGATTCGATGACATCGATGCTGGATTCGACCTTGATACTGTCAGAGGCGATGGAATTGATGTTCGTCCAGAGCTGGCTACCGGCTTTACCGGCGCTATTATGGCCCGTGATAAGCTCATCCCAAACTGCATCCGCTACCGCTTCTGCTGTAAGTGAACCTGCTGCTGCAGCTACTGCTGTCCCCATAATAACGAAGGTCTCAGTGGCCGTAGGAGCGCCCGAGAGCGCCGTCGCCAGAGTTATGGTACCTGTAACACCCGTATAATCACTGATGCGCCTTACCTCTCCAGCCTCATTACCGCTGGTCATAGCAAAGACCATGTTGTTATAGTGATCATCTGTCGCTTCAGGTAAATCTGTTTGAATAACGGTGCTGGTGGGTACGCCTTCAGCCGCTCCTCTTGCAACTACAACCGCCGTATCTAAGAGGACGATATCACTGGCAATAGTTGTGATTTGGGCTGATAAAGTGGTGCCAGTATCTACTTCGATTGCCGCAGCATCTGACGCTACTGTGACAAGCGTGGCTTTAATATCACTAGTGTCTTGATCAATGAGCACTATATCTGATGTTAGAGTATCGAGATCCGTTTGCGCCAAAATAAGATCGCTGGCAATAGTATCGACAACTGTGTCCACTACAACTAGAGCACTCTTAACATCACTTATAGCGTTGTCAAGTGTAGTGCCAGTGTCTACTAGAATAGCATCAACGACAGTATCAATGATAACAAGATTGGATTCTATATCTGAAATACCCTCGCCAAAACTACCCAGAGCGACATGATCGGCCATTGCCTCATTCCAAACTGCATCAGCATTTACTGCCGCCGTGGGCGGTGCCCCAAAGGCTTCAATAACTGTGGTATCGCTAAGAATCTGACTAATCTCCGATTGAGATATAGTAACATTTGCATCAATATTTGCAGTATCTGTAAGGATGGCATCGATGTTGGTCCACAATTGCGAGCCAGCTTTACCCGCACTATTATGTCCTGTGATGAGTTCATCCCAAACGCCATCTGCAATGGCCGCTACCGTGGGTGGCGTACCGAATGCTTCAATAGCAGTGGTATCGCTAAAGATCTCTGTGGTATCGCTGATAATCTGACTAGCACGCGATTCGATAACATCGATGCTAGACTCCACTTTGATACTATCAGAGGCGATGGCATTGATATTTGTCCACAGTTGGCTACCCGCCATGCCTGCACTATCGTGGCCTGTGATTAGCTCATTCCACACAGCATCGGCCACTTGAGCGGCAGTGGGGGCGGAGGTACCTGGGATGGTCCCGAATGGCACAATGTAGTACACGCTGTCCGTGGATGGGGTTGTGACCCATGTGGCGACAGTGGCTACGTTGGTGGTCACCGCGTAATCTTCGATGATGCGCGACTGTCCCGCCCCCGTACCGGCCGTGATGACGAGGATACAGCCGTTGTAGAAGTCAGCCAGCTCCGAGGACCCAGCATCCAGGGTGAGGGTGGTGCTGGTAGCAGCCGCCGCGGTGCCCGTTTCCGAGACCGAGAGGCGCTGTCCAAAGGTGTTGACTGCAATGTGATCGGTGGTCAGCTCGTCCCACACTCCGTCAGCGATTGCCGCGACAGTTGGGGGCGTTCCAAAGGCCTCAATGACTATGGTATCCGAGTGGATATGCGTCGTATCGCTGATGATTTGGCTGGCACGTGACTCAACCACATCGATGCTGGACTCTACTTTGATGCTGTCCGAGTGAAGGTGCGTGGTGTCTGAATAAATGGTGTCAACCACTGCATCCGTGACCACCAGGGCCGACTTGATGTCGGATACGGCGGCGCGCGTGACCGACCTGTTCTCGATGGAGAAGCAGCCAATCCAGGCATTGATCGTGGCCCCGTCGACGGTCGTGCCTTCCATACGCACGTGGTAATCAGAGCCAACCGCGTAGTCGGCATGGGCGCTGGTGTCGATGGTGGCCAGATGGTTACCTGTGATGCCGTCATAATCGATGGCAATGGTGGCCCCATCTGTGACGAGCTGTGCGATCGCACCGTCCTTGTGTACCTTGAGATCGGCGTCAGCAAGGTTGGTGATGGTTACAGACGCAGAGGGATCGTCACTGGAGAAGGTGTTGAACCCAATGTAGACTGTATCATCTTCTAGAAAGTCACCGAGATAAGGTATCATCTATAGTATTCCTGTAAGCGGCCCGCCAAACGGTCCATATAGTACGCGCCCCCGTGGTGTACCACCGGCTGGGGCGACCTTGCATTCGATAACCTGGAAGCGGGGGTAGCCGGGAGCTGTTTGTGAATCTGCAATGTCGGCACCAACTCGTTTCCACAGGCGCGAGAATGTCAACTCCCCTGAGATGGAGGTCTTGCCCCACATGGCACCGCCGGATGAAAGCTCGAAGTTGTTATCGTTGAAGGCACTCTGTTGCGCGCCGCCCTCTGCCGTGCCGCCTTGAGCAAACCTAAAGCGCATGAGTGTGTCCGACGCCCCTTCTTCGTAGCCCATTCCATCTGTGCCATTGAACAGCACGACACTGGAGGTAGCGGCAATTGTCTTTGTAGTGGTCATACCCGCCTGTTCCGTGTAGCCCGTGGTGGCAGTATCGAGACCCGTACCATTGGCATCGTGATGCATCACGCTCCCTTTGATATCGATGACTTGCATCCTACGTGTGACTGCTGTGTCTACTGAGATGTCAGCTCCCGATGTGATCCACTCGTGGGATACGGTAATCTCTGACGTCCCGCGACCCTCTAGTGCCAGTATTGAGGATGCGCATCCAACCTCCTCGGCGGTCGAGGAATCGCAGTACATGTGGGTCGCGCCGAACCCTACGTTCGTGCCACCGACAGAGAACTCGCACACTGCTCCAGCATCGGCCGCTGCCAGTGGTGGCACCATAGACATGCACAATAGAATGCTGTCTGAGCCAGCCGGGGTGAGCGTGACGCTATGGCCCGTGATGTCCGCAGATGTCCCCGACGATGTTGCCGACGAGGTCAAGCCCGCCGTCTCGTACAGCGTCGCCTCAGCCGCCAGGAACTCAATGATTAGAAATTGTCCGACCTCACCAGTGTCAACATTGACGTTAGCCTGTGTCTCGTTCATCTGCACCTTGTATGTGACTTCGCCAGAGACACCATCCTCGGCGTAATAGATCATGGCAGAGTTACCGAAGCCTTGTGAACTATCCTCGTAGATGGCATGCTGATGCCCGCCAAGCGCCGCACCTCTGTAGAAACGCAGATCACCCGTACTATCCGAATCATCCATGGCCATATGCACAGACGCAAGTAGCAGCACAGTGCTGCCCGCGGTCACCGTGACTGTGGCTGTGTAGTCCGTGATGTCCTGCCAACTGCTGATACCGGCGTACGTGGGAGAGGGGGTGAGATTGGCGAGTACGTTAGGCATTACCAACCACTCGTTTCATCCACGTTGATGAGTGTAGCTTCATCCACTTCAGTGTCGATTAGGTCGCGCAAGGCCAGGTTCCGCGTATCGATCGCCTCGATGTGCGTGGCCATACGCCGCGCGTAGTTCTGGAATTCGGTGGTATTCATGGTCACGAAGGTGCCATCGCGCGCCTCAACGCGGTAGCCCGTCTTCCGCGGAACCTGCAACAGGAGGGCAATGTATCCAGCGCGCTCAGGGGCAGCATCATATTGCTTCGCCCCGTGCGTCATCCAGCGCCGACGAAACTTCATCTGCCCGCGCAACTTGCCCAGCTTCCACCTACGAATCTGCTCAATGTTCTTGAATACCGGGGTGTTGTATACGCGGTGCACGCCAGTGCCTGCGGTGATGTATGTTGCGTCACCAAGCTCGTAGAAATTCTCGTTGGGCACAACCTGCGTAAATGTGAACCATCCAGCCGCCGCCCCCTGCTCTGCAGTGAGCTGGTCGAGCGTGGTAGCACCTACAGTAACCTTGTCCGCGTGTGCAATGATGCGCGGTTGACCACCTGTCTCCTCTGGCGTGGAGGGATTTGTCATTTTAATCCACATTGAGTGCCTCCCTTAGTACCTTTACCATGTCGTCTGCCGTGTTGGCAGGGTTAAATTCGCGCTTAGCCCACTCGCGTTGTGACCCTTCGGTCAAGCCTTGCGCGAAGGCGCTGGGCCAGTTTCGCAGATCGCCGCCGTGCGGTATACGGATTATCGGGGTCCCAGTAGCTGCTGTCTCGCGAATAGATCGAGTGTTGATATCCTGTGATGTAATCATTCCGTCTGCCGCGCGCAGTACCTGCCGTAGTCCTTTTACCCACCCGTAGACCTGTCCGAGGTTTCCGTCCTCTTTGAGCCGCTTAACGAGCGCGCTCCATCCAGGCTTGTTAGCGCCTCCTGCCGCGAACAGGTGTAACTTAGAACCTGGATTCGCGCGAGCATACAAGATAAAGGCGTTAATTGCGGCGAAGGGGTCGATGTCATCTCGCCACGCATCCACACTAACGAAGTTTCTTGTTCCACCATTTCCTCCCCAGTCATAGTTTGTTGGCCCGGGTGACCAGTACTCAAGGTCGCATGAGGGCCGCACATACCACACCGGCTTGTCCGGGAACATCACCTCGTGGTACGGGATGTGTTCCGGCCAGTTTGTCACGACACCCTTAAAGGTGTCGCGCTGATTCTTGTCGTAGTGGTAGGAGTAGATCGCTGTCCCTCCATCCCGCTCCGACAGGAACGACGACCGGGGGCGGCCGTGTGCCACCAACACCTGGGGTTTACGATACTTCTCCCAGGTGCCCAGTCCGCTGTGGTTAACTACGATGTCGCACGTCTGTACGTACTCTTCAGTATCGAGTGGCGCACCTCGGTCACTATCTCCACCTGGGTGAAGTGTGTTACTATCCAGTGAAGGATCTACAATCCGAGAGTCCACTCCCTGTCGACGCAACGCGACAACGAGTTCACGGGTACTTTCGTAGAGGCCACACGCCTGTGGTGTGACCTTCGCTACGTGAGCAACCCGCATTTAAGCCTTCTTACGGAGCCACAACGTAAAGCTATACCCATCACCAGCAACTGCTTTGGCGTCAAAGGTAACTACGATGTCTCCGGTAAATGTAGTTGAACGGGGATCGGTTAGTCCGCCCTCCGCTCGCCAGTCGTACGAAAATTCTCCGCCCCCCACATACAGAAATGTATCATCCGTAGCAGCATCAAAGGCAAACTTTAAGCCAACTGGTTCAAGTGTAGTAGCAGCCGTGCCCATAACATTCCCGCAGACTTTTTCTACTTGGAATGAAACTGGAACTTTGGTGCCTTGATTGTGCCCGTTATCTGCCATAGTCAGAGTGGAGATATTGGCCTTAATGACCGCAGACTCACCCGTCCCATCGCTAACATTGGTGCAATGAATCACATAGTGTGAATTGTCATCCCGAAGGACTATAGTTGTAACAGTATCTGCCATATTTCGCTCCTATAAAAAAGGGGCCAGGCGTGAGATCCCAGCCCCTCTCATTTGACGTTAGCCTACGCGCTAGGCGTTGGTGTCACGTGCTGGTAGAATGTATGCCGAGACCGTGCCAATCGAATTACCGTAGTTTTCGAAGAGCGCCGCCCCTGACAAGAGGACATGGACTTCGCCAGCCACGTCGAGACAGAACGAAAGGTTCTCGGCCACAACACCATCGTTGTCTGCCTGATTGCCCCAAACCGTGGTGCCCGTAACAGACGCCGTAGCCTGTGTGCTGTGCATGTTGCCAATAACCTCGATGGCTTGCATCGACTTACCGGCCGTAACCAGGAGTCCGGCATTTACGCCGACGCCCCAAGTATCCACCCGGTTGCCATTGTACTTCATGCGGGCCACATCCGTGTCGCACTGTACGAACTCGAGACAAGCCGCGTCCACCGAGTACCACCGATTGTTAGTAATCTGGGTACCGTCAGCAGCATTGTCCGTCGCGCCGTTCACGTAGATCGGTGTGAGGAAGTTCTCAGCCGTTGCGTCATCACTGAATTCACAGTTGTCGATGACGTTGTCCGCACCCGTGATCGTAATACCTTTTGCCACGTCCGCGAAGGCTGCAACAAAGTTGATATTCCGCATGGTGTTCTCGGAACCCGAGATTAGGACCGCCGAGACATCAGCACCAAACTTGAGCTTAGGACGCTGTCCGCCATTGCCCAAACCTACAATGTGAATGTTGGACTTAGAGACGGTGATGGCCGAGGCTGCAGTAAACTCTTCCGAGTGGTTTTCCATGAGGATAATGACATCATCCTGCGCGGTAGTACACTTGGTAAGAGCATATGCCAGTGTAGCAAATGGCCGCTGTCGTGTGCCTGGGTAAGCATCGCTGCCCTTTGAGATGGTGTTAGCAGTCGGGTTCGAGTGAACCCAGAACTGATTTTTGCCTGCATAAGGTAGAAACATTTCCATTTACTCCTAGCTATCCACAACCGGCAGAAGGAAGCCCTGCAGCGTGACGACCGAGGTCGATTGATTGTCATGGGTGCAAGCACCAATGCCGCCTGCCGGAAAGAGCAGATGGGTGGTCGTGGTATCCAGATGCTTACACCTGTTTCGCACAACAAAACCGCTGTTGGCCGTGGTCGTCGCATTGTCTGAAATCGAGGTAACGCCATTGCCATTAGCCGATGAGATGAAGTTGTCAATCAGAAGCTGACCGCGCTGATCCTTGGCCGCTGTGACCAAGAGAATGCGCACGTTAGTCGCGAGATCGACATTCAGAACACAACGCTCTACGGTAATTCGAGAGATGTCTTCGACGATCTTGACGAAACCAAGGCATCCGGCGTCAACCGAAGTCCACGTGCAATCTGTGATCGAGAGACCCGAGGCCGCTTCTGCAGCCGCACCAGTCGTGTCGACGGGCGAGAGCCAGTTCTCGTTAGCAGCATTGTCGATGAAGTCGACGTCCTCTAGCATGAAGTCAGCCGCCGTCACAACAAAGCACGAAGCAACATCCGCATGACCAGCCGAGAATCGAAGGCCTTTGACAACTACGTTCGCAGCCGTGACCGCGGCCGTAACCGTCGCCGCACCATCCATGAGGATAGTAGGCTTGGAAGCGCCCCTGCCAAAGCCGGTAATCGTGACGCCCGCAACATCAAGTGCGATGCCTGCGACGCCCGTTACTGTCTCAGAGTGCCGGGGTTTGACGAAGATCTGATCGCCGTTGTTCGCCTTACAGCGCCCAATAGCGTAATCGATGGTGGCAAAAGGCATATCGAAGTCGCCCTTCTGCCCGGTGGAATCAGCGCTACCCGAGTCGCTTGAGACCCAGTAGACGTCGCCACCGTACAGATTTAGGACTGGCATGCCGAGAATGGCTACACCGTCGCTAAACCCGTCAGGGTATTTTGAAATGGACATTGTGTCCTCCAGTTAGGTTTCTACACCCAAGCCAGTCTAGTCTGACCGGAGTTGATACTCTATTATACCACACTCAGGGGGGCGGAGTCAAGTGATTGGGGGTCATGGAGGGATTTGGGCAAAAGAAAAGGGCGAGGTGTTTAGCCCCGCCCTTTATCTCAGATCAGGATGTGTACACTAGGCACCCTGAGAACCATACACTCGCCGCCAGTCGCTCCAACCGAAGCTGTAACGCTCACGACACTTGTACCGCATATTGCCCGTCTCGAAGTCACCTTCGAACTTGGTCTGCTTAGCGACACGCTCGAACTGCTTGAGTCCGTCGTCCGCATCCGTCAGCAAGAACCACGCATCAGTATCGGTAAACCGATGGTTGATGGTGTACCCACCGGGGAGCATACCCTTAGAGACAATCGCGTTGATTTCACGATTAGCAGTGCCGAACCGCATGTCGCTAGGTCCGCCCAGGAGCCTCTCGGCCACGAAGACCAAGTTGCGTGGGATGGCCAGCTTACGCGCCTGGAGAGCGATTGGGATACCCCTATCGTCAGTCCAGCCAGCAATGCTGATGAACGCGTCTTCGAGGGCCGTCTCAGAGAGATCGACCGACACGACGTTGCCGATAGTTCCGCCGTCCACCAACGGGTGAGCGGAGTCACAGAGTTCGACGCCATCGCCGCCCAGGTAGGACGTGCTGAACGCGTTGTTAAAGACGTTCGCGCCCTTAACCTGCTTAGTGTGAGCCATCGACTTGGCGAGGGCCTTAGTGAGGCGAACGGTAAGACGCTCGTAGAGATTGTCTTCCATAGCCTCTTCGGTGATCGCGAACGCGAGGGCAACCGTGGTGTGGTTGTAACGAGACACCCACGACTCAGTCGCACTATCGTACGTGACCGCCGAGCCTTCCGTCTTGTCCGCAGCGCCCGCGAAGCCGGTCATCAGGACCTCTTCCTCGTACGCTCGATCCGACGTCTCGTGGTCGAACAGTTCAGCAGCCTCGTTCTCGTAGCCGTCGTACGTCATGCCGAAGATAGCATTCAGTCCAGGCTCAAGCTGCTTAAGCTCATTAGTTCTATTAATAACAGCCATGATACTACTCCTTAGGCCAAGTTAACGGCTGAGACAGCACCGCCATTACGGAGGGCATGCTCATTGATGAGAACGTAAAGATTCACGTGCTCGCCGATAGCGTTTTCCGGGGAGTCAACCATGCCCATGATGTGGAGATTCACGCCGGTGCCAATGTCCGAACCATCCAGCTCCCGACGGGACATGCCAATCGAAGTGTTAGGGCCAGTATCGGTAATGTCAGCGTGATTCCAGATATCCGTAACAGCAACGGTCGTGCCGGTGTCAGCCTGGATTTCGTAAACAATCATGGGGTCATCATAGACCAGTGCGCGGGCGTCAACGCTGCCGAGAGTGGCAGTGGAGGCAACCCACTGACGACTATAGATCATGTCGCCTGCCGTGTTCTGATACGTACAGCCAGCAAACACCCCTACGAAGGGGGCAGTAGCCGCGGTACCAACCGCGATATTCGGACCGACGGAGCCGGTCGAAAGAGCAACGACGGGGTCGCCGTAGCCGATAGCGGTATTATAAGCACTGGCAATAGTGTAGTTCTTATTGGGACGAATTACGCCACCAGTAAGATGGTACGAGGGCCGAAGCCCCATAGGGGCATCCCTATTAGCCATTGTTTAGTTCCTTTAGTTAGGCCCTCGTTCCAACGATTAGTCCTCGCGGAAGTGGGGCTTTCCAGTTGTGTGTCCAGATTTGACGCTCTTTGAAATCGGAGTCAACTCATCGTCCTCTTTCGCAAGCTCCTGGTCCACGTTACGTTGTAGACTCTTTGATTGTTCAGCGAAGTAAGCATTACGCTGGTCGACGATATCCTGGTGAATCGACATAAGCATGAGATCACCTGATACAACCGCTCCTTCGAACTTGCCATCTTCCACCGTTGGGTGGTTGAAAAGTCCGACCTCCTCAGGCCGCACTGGCTCGTAACCCTCTCGCATGCGCATCAGCACATTGGCGTTGTCAGGCTCCCCTAGGGTCTGGTAACGTACCCAGCGGAAGTGTCTGTCAGGGTCAAGATCAGCAAACTGAGGCAGCCTTTTGGGCGGCTGCCAGACTTTTGGCTTTTCTGAACTCTCTCGAGAATCTGCTTCACGCGATACGGGACGTGACTTTTCAGACATATCTTATTCTCCTTTGCGGGCGTCAAGCGCCGCCTGTTGCTTCGCCATCTCTTCGGTAGAGATTTTGTAGCGTTTGGCAAATGCCATCTGCTCGGTTGTGAGCTTTACTTTACGCTTTGCCCTACTGGGCCTGCGGGGGTTGGCGCTTACTTGGCGCGTCGCCGCGGGTTTGCTCTCTTCCGCTCCGCCCTGATCTGGGTTGAAGCGCTCCGGGAACTCGGATTTTAGACCGTCGTCTATCTGTTTCCAGTACTCGTCAGCATCCGTCACCGGATCGAGCTGGCGCACTTCCGTCGCATAATTATGCAACCGTCCTGCGAATCTGGCCATCTCCTGATCCTCGGCCGATCCGGCCGGGTCTTGTAAGGATTTGATCCAGGGATTTTTTTCCACCCAGTCTTCCGTCCGCTCATCCTGTACAGCAGGACTCGTGGTGGCAGGTACCTCAGCCTCAGGTTCATCAGGCTCGTTAGCGGCCTCATGTTCCATCTGATGCTTACGCGCGTTAAGGGCCATGGTCTGCGTCTCAGCCTGCTGCAACCGCCGCATAGCTGTTAATTGCTTGTCCGTGTCCTCAACCGCCGTAGCGTCACGATAGTCCTTCTCAGCAGCTAGGCGTTCCGCCTCCACGCGCTTGATGTGCGAGTCGACGTTCTGCACCTCACTAGTTTGCTTACCGGCCTTGAGGGTTTTATTCTCAGCCCGGAGCTTATCCAGCTCAGCCTGCTGACTAGCCAGTGTGCCTTCCTGTTCCTTGGACTTTGATACAAGCCCGCGGATACGTTTCTGTGCACGCTTACCTAGATCTTCGCCATCCTCCCCGGAATTATCCGTGTTGGGAGCGACAGGATCAGTATCAGCTTCGATTGTTTGGGGGATATTGTCGTCACTCATCTCTACGACAAAAGACTCCTGCGGGGCAGTTTCGGCCTCGGGAGCGAGAGTTTCTGGTTTGCCTTCTTCGGCCATGGTAGCGATCCTCCACGTTTACGCTATAGTTATATTATAGCACACTGCTGTGTGCCATGTCAAGTAGAAAAGGGGTCCCCCGATTACTCGGGGAACGTCATGATCACTTCGTCGTCGTTCAAGACGACCAGCGGAATGCCCTTGTAGTGCATCTTCCGCCCAGCGTATTTGCCGTATCCAACGAGGTCACCCTCCTTGCACCACGGTATTTCGCCCATGTCTGGTCGGGTATAGGCCATCGAGCCTACCTGCAGAACGCGCCCTACCGTAACCACGAGCTGTTCTTTTTGTTTGGTATCGTCCGATAGGATCACCCCCCCACTTGTTTTTTGGATCACTTCCAAAGGCATGACCAGGATACGCCACCCTGTCACATCTGGAACTTCAACGGTTAGGCTGTCCACGGGCGCGGACGACCAATCAATCATTTCATCTGTAGCCATTCCGGCTACCATATTACTCATCGTCTATCTCCGATTTGCGAAGCTTTTCCGCCTCGTCTATGAGGACCTGCATGGCGAGTTCAACGCCCAGCAGCACCCCCGTTTCCTTACGATACTGCTCAATGTCAAGATCTCCCTCTACAATGTGCACTCTCGTAACCTCTGTGTCCTCCTTGAGGTGGTTTATAACCTTGGCCACAAGTTGGTCAATTGTTCTGATGTCCATTAAGTCTCCTTCCTGTTCTTGGTCAATTTCGCAATGTCACGGTCCTTGTCCATCTCTAGGAGATCGACCCGGATATCGTCCTTATGGTGGCTGTCTTCCTGAGCCAGCGTCTTCTTCTCAAGCTCTTCCTTGGCCATGGCCTCGGCTTCCTTGAGATCCTGCGCCCGGTTCTTGACTTCCAACTCACCCAGTTTAACCTGGAGTTCCAGGTCTTCCTCGGCTGGTTGTGGCACAATCTTGTCAGCCGCCTCAGCCGCCTGCACCGCAATAGCGTTATTGGCGTCGTGCTTTTGCTTCATCTGCTCAGCTTGTTCTGGAGGGATTTGGTCGTTCTGCGGCTTAGGCAGTTCCACTCCTTGCTGCATCATCTCGACCGTGTACTGCATGGCTAGATGATCCTGGACGTGCGCCATCACCGCCTGGATCGACTGCGGGTTCTGGCTGTACATCGGGTTGTCGATGATCATCATGTGCACCTTGATGTGCGCCATGTGGTTCTCTTCGAGATAGGCTTTGGCCGGGGTACCCTTGATCAGGTTCGCGTTCTCTGTCACCGGGTCCATTGGGGGCGGTGGCTTGACAGACGTCAGGTACCGCGCGGGGTCTTCCGAACCCAGGGCCGAGTGAAGATCCTCGAGGACCGCTGGCAGATTGTGTTCCTTTGGGAACTGCCCAGCAACCGAGAGCGTCGCGTTCGCACGCGCAACCCTGTGGGCCGCGGTGGGTTCACGGGGGTCAGTAACGGGAATGACGTCCAGCCGCGCGTCAAAGTCGGCTGAGGCGATGACTTGCTCGCCCCCTGCCATGGGGAAGGGGTATTTGTCCGGGAGGGTTTCACTGTTTATCTCCATGAGAATCATGAGTTCGCGCTTCTGCGACTCGAATAGACGTTCGTGGATGCCCGAGAAAAGTCGGCCACTGGCTTCCAGCAGCGCCATAGTAGTCCCTACGGGTCCGTAGTTGGTGGACTCAGATACAACCTGCTCGGTGCTATCCGCGAACTTCTGGGCTGCCTCCGTGATGAAGACCAGCAAATTCATTAGGGTCGGCGACGGCTCCTTATACGGGAGCGGCTGGAGAGCCTTTGAAAGATCCATTCCAGGAGCCTGAACATCACGCCATTCACCCGGTTGGATCGGTTCATTGTTACCGATGACTCGCATTCCATGCGCCTTAAAGCCTCCTTGCAGAGTAGCAAAGCTGCCTGCATCAATAAGCTGCCGCAACGATGAAGAAGCAGTGCGAGATAGCCCACCAATAAGATGTACATAGCCATAGCCCTGAAAGCCCAAACCTGGTATAAACGGCCAATGCGTGTACCAGAGCCGCTTGGCATAGCGCTGATCTCCTTCTTTCCAGTTCCGACGGATCGCGAGAATGTTGCCGCTGTTGGAGTCAACCGTGATGATATACGGAAGTTCAAGTCCGATTTCGGCCTCTTCCTGTGTTCGATCATCGACCTCTCCCTCGAGCGCGAGGTAGGTGTGGACTTCGTAGAGCTGGTACGTGGTGTCGTCGGCATCGGACGCAACCCTCCCTGCTATGCTGTCGATCTCTTCTGCGAGCGCACCGTCGGACTCATCGCCCTGCTCGGTGAGCGCTACTCGGGTGTAAAATCCATCGAGTTGATAGCGTCGAAGGTCGTTTGCATGGAGGTCGAGGACTTCGGCGTATCGGTAGGCTGACTCCAAATTTGTAGCATTGTAGTCGATAATGAATTTAAGCGGGGCAACGAAACGAGAAACAGGTCTTCCCAGCGCGGTGTCATAAAAGAGTTTGGTGTACGCCGATCCGGCGAAGGCCTGATGAAAAAGCATGCGGTCATGTTCGGGTCCATACTCTGGCATAAGTTCCTGAATTTGGTAGTTCGTAAACTCCTTTATTCGTTCGGCTTGTGCTTTTCGAACAGGATCAGCTCGCCCAAGGATCTTCGTGCGGGCAGTGCCTTCGGGCCGAAGAATTTGCGAACGAGCTTTTGCCTGGTACTTGACGATAGACTCCGCCAGAAGCGGATGCGCAACTGTGCAACTGTCTGGGAACACTTCGGCTTCTCGGTCATCTAACTTGAATCCTAGTAGTTTCAGGCCGTCCGTAAGGATCTGCTCCCACTCACTCATGCTTTCAAAGTCAGCCTCGACGTCAGCAACGAGGTCCTTGCCAATCATGCGCAGCTCTCTTGTGTCCATACGCTCAGCCAGGTTCTCATAGTGATCAACGGGAGGGGCCTCTTGGTTGGGCATGTCCTCTCCCATGTCGCCCTCTTCGTCGGGCAACTGGATGTCAAGCATAGCCTCCATCTCAGCGTCTTCTGCAGAAGGCTCAAGCCCACTGACAGGCAGTTCACCGGGGTATGATTTCTCAATAGCCATTATATCTTTCCTAGATTCAGGCGTGAGCGGCTGCCTGTTTCATCACCTTCTTGTGCTCCGTTGACGTAGCGTTCAAACTTGATGCGCTCGTACGCGGCTTTCTTGACACGTTCAAACCATGGAATTTTCTTGTCAGCCATGATCTTGTCTACTATTTTCTCAAGCTTTGCATCAAGCTTGTCTGGATTCTTGCGGTACATCTCACGATCTTTCATCGTGACAACTCGATTTTCATTGAAGTCGTAGATGTCCGTGGCAATAAGATTGCCGTCTTTATCTATCTTAATGCGCATCGAACCGAATGCCCGCATGTAGGTATTCCAAAATTCGTTCTCAGGCGTGTCTTGCTTTGGCTGATTGGGGATCGTATAGTCCCTGGTAATCTCCCATTCAGTCGCATCCTCGCTCGGCCGTGTAGCCTTGGCCAGATGTTTGATGTAAGACGTCATGCCAGGCGTAAGGTCTTCCTCGGTGATTGCCACAGCGCGATCAGGGTTGCCCTTTTTATCTCGTCCGTAGTCCATCCGCAGCAAGTTCAGATCGATGAAGCCCTGTGATCTGCCCTCTGCGTGCCATTCCTCCACCACCTTCTCGGGCGTCATGTTACGCGCTTCTGGCACCGGAGGCTTATTCCGCGGCGCTGGTGCCTCTACCTCGTCTGGCGGTGCCTCCGACGTCGGGTTGGCGAACTCGAGCGGCGATAGGGTCTCCTGAAAGACGTTCGGCCGCTTGTATGTCGGCATCAACTCCACCTGCTTAGGTGGCGGTGGCGGAGCTGGCGGTGGTGGAGCTGGCGTGGCGCTATGCGACGACGTGACCGAGGATGTCTCCTGGGTCGGCGTGGTTATAATCATTGAGTCGACTATGTCGTCCCACCAGCTCATTTGGGCAGTCCCATAAAACGTGCGCGGCGCTTGGCTACCCGCTTCTGGAGGGATTTGAGGGGTTTGTCGCCCTTCTTAACCTTAACCGCGATTCCTTGGTTGGGGTCGAAGGCTTCGTAGATAAACGTGTCGAGGTCGTCCTGCATGCCCTTTTTCTCATACGCTTTGAGGGCCGCGAGGGCTTTTGGTCCATAGGATGCCATGTTTGTGCCGGACTGGTAAAAGATGGAAGCGAGCGCCTGCTGTTGGTTTCGATTGAGGCGCTTATACTTGCGAGCTTCGCGGTCCGCCCCAGCCATGTCTTCTCGGAAGAGTTGGTTGATCTGGGACTGGGTGAATCCTTGTGCCGCGTCATACTGCTTCCCGCCGATCTTTACCTTGCCATCTACTATTTTGTGGCTATAGCCTATGTCGTATTCGCCATAACCGAGGCCCCCTTCGTAGGGATACCACTTGCCGCTGGCAGAGACGTAGCCCTTCTTGATGCTGTTCTCGGCCTGGCGAACGAAGTCGTAGTTCACGTCCTCCTCCACCGTAGCTGGCGAAGGTGTGGCCCTTACGGACTCGGCCTCCGGTCGCTTGTATGTGGGTTCGTCGTGAGCTACGGGCTTCTTCGCATTCTTGGTGGCAGGTACATGTTCGGGCACGAGGTCCACCATGAACTCGCCGTGTTCCGATACGTAATCTGAAAGTCCCGCCATGTTACTATTATACCACAGTCCTAGGGTTGCTGTCAAGCAAATTAGTAGCCACGCCGCCGTGCGAAAGCTGGCTCTTCCCAGTCGTTCCAGTCGTCGTTCCATTTGTCTATGGACAGATTGAGGAGGAAATTGTCACGAACCCAAAGTACGGCTTGGGTGGTAGCGTCCACCAAATCGTCCTTGGCGCTTCCTGTTGCGCTGAATCGGGCGCACTCATCCATAAGCTGCTCAGCCCATGTGTACTTAAGAGGATCGGGTATCCATACGCGTCCCTGATGGAATGCTGGTGAACAGGCGTGCGCCCGCGCGACCTTGTCCTTGTCTGGTTGATATGCAGCCACCGGGAGTAGAGAGCGCTGGAGTTCTTGGATAAGAGACTGTCCAGACGCTTTCTTCTCGATGAGTATGACGTCGGGCCTGTGCTCGGCGTAGGTGTCCCGGACTTTCTGCCGGAGTTCTGGATACTCCCAACGCCCCTTTTCAGATGACAGACATATGAAGTGATAGTCTCCCGGTTCCAGGTCCATCTTTTCTTTGTTAGGATCGGCAAAGACGCCCCATAGGCAGAGTGCGGAGAAGTCAGAGATGTTAGTCGTCTCGAACGCGGTGTCACACGATAAGAGCGTATATTCACATTCCGGGGGTTCCAGGCCCTGCCAGAGCTGCCAGTCATCTCTCTTGATGATAGCACCCTCCACTGCGCTCGGGCGCTGCATATATAGTGCCTGCCACTGGTAGTCAGGAAGGGACGCCTTCTTCTCAAGGAGTTCCTGAGTAGGCCATCCAGCAAGCTGAGCCTTGTCAACCATTGCCTCGTTGACAGGCCAAAAGGTTTCGCCTTCGACACAAGGAGGACCGAGTAGCGTTGCAGTGGGCTTGTCAAGTATGGCGGGGATGCTAAGAATTTCCCACTGAGCCTGCTCAGGGTTTTCCTTGGCTTCCTGAAGGACATAGCCAATGAGATCTTCCTCGTTCCACCGTGTGGAAAGAACGACAATCCGGCCGTTGGGCATGAGACGGGAGAGAAAACCAGCGGGCCACCAGCGGATGACGTGCTCGCGGGCGGCTTTGGAGTAGGCATCCTGTTCATTGAGTGGGTCATCTATGAGACCGATATGAGCGCCTTTACCGGCGATTCCTGAGGTAATACCCGCACTGTTATAAATGCCGCCCGCCGTTGTGGTCCAGGTAGCTGCAGCACGTGTGTTACGGCTGATTTGAGTGTTGGGAAAGATGGTTCGGTATTCGTCGGTTTCGATGTAGTCACGGACTTTTTTCCCCCATTGTTTGGCGAAGTCGCCTGTGTATGATACGGCTAGTGCTTGATGTGTGGGGTGTCGCCCAAGGTACCAAGTAGGGAAGTACTCGGAAACCATGAGCGACTTGCCGGAGCGAGGCGGCATCGTGACGATAAGCCGCCGAGTATCGCCGCGTTCTACCGCCTCGAGCTTCTCGGCAATCACTTCATGGTGTCGGGAAACCACGAAGAGAGGATTCATTGTTTGGATAAAGGTAAGGAAGTTGTCCTGGGCAGCTTTCTGCGTCCGCAGCTCTAGTGCCTGAATTAGCTCCAGCTTACTCTGCAGGTTCTGACCAACCATCTAGAATGTACGCCTCGTGGTTCCAGGATATGATATAGCGATGGTCGACAGCCTTGAAAGCAGCCTCGCCGTATTGTTCGATGAACTCGTCTTTGGGAATCCCAGGAATGGGTATGTTCATGGTCATTAGTGCAGCTCCTTTCCGAGCATGCCGGTAAGCCGATTGATCTCGGCGTCCAGCTCTTCTTCTGTCTTGTCGCTGTGCACGGTGACCTCGACGCGCTGGTCAAACATGCCGAGGTATTTGCCCAGGAGTTCCCAGGCTCGAATGGCTGCAGAGTAACGCCCCTCAGTCTCTGCGTCTTCCGCGATACGGACAAGGGACGCCTCCACCTTGCTCACGGTGAGCTTGGCCTCTGCAAACTTTAACGCTTGAAGTTCCGCGATGCGCTTGGCGACCACGGGTTTGTTGAAGAGCCTGGAGACGTTGCCCGCCACGTGGCCACTATAGCCAGCGCGGACGTACGCTTTCTCCTTGTTGAGGTCCTTCATGTACTCGATGCAGAATCGCTCCTGCTTGGCGGTGATTGTATCATTTGACATACCCTATTATAACACACCTCCTCGTGGGGATGCAAGGATTATTTAGGACCCCTTTTTTGTTGCATGCAGGGGTCCGAGTGTGTTATAATAGAGCATGGTCTCCAGACTTAGGTGTCGTCGTTAGGCTCGTTCTTGGAGGGATTTGGCCTTCGACGACACCACCCTTTCCAGACTACCTTCCAAACACAATACATCATTTGCGGCACCATTTGTCGCCTTCCACTTCCACCGTCGCATACACGCCGCCATAGCGCCCCGTCTGGTGCAGGGTTCGCCTGTGCCCGCATTTAGTGCAGGTGCCCTGCGCCATGGTGTGCATCATTCCCGTGTTGCGCCCCGCGCTGTCGTGCATGGGGGCTGGGGTCATACGCTGCCAGTCCAGGGTATGGTCCTCGTGTTCCTTCCACCGCTTTGCGAATGGCCACATTACGCTTGGCGCTCCCAGTATGCCTGGCGGGCGACCTCGGCATCGCCCCAGGTCTTGTATGGCCCGCGTTCGTGGCCCGCCCCGATGCTGAACCAGTAGTGCTTGCCCTCCTTGATGACGCGCGGCATGTCGATGTGGGCAGGGCGCTTGTACAACTTCTGACGTCGCTTGTAGAACTTGGAGGTTATGCTCATGTTAAGTGCCATTGGATCTTGTGCTCCTCGTCTCGGAACCGACGGTCCCGCTCTTCAATGTGAACCACCCAGGAGCCGTTCTCCAGTTGGCGGTTGCGGACAATCAGGTACTCGAACATTTGGGCGTCTGGGTGATTGTCCTTGCCCAAGTGGTGTCGATGGGCTGCTCGGTACATGTTGAGGTCGTTGCGCAAGGTGACCGCCCCCTTTTTGGTGTCACACGGGATGGTGACTTCCGGGCTTGGGAGTACCTTCCTTGTTGTGTGCTTGACATAGGCCTTGTTGTTGATAGCCTCTTGGAACCCCGTGTGGAGGTCCACCCACATCTGACCGATGTAGAGATTGGCTGCTAGATCGTAGTTGGCAACTGTTCCAGTCATGTGTATCGTCGTCCTTTCCAATTTTTCATATCTTATTATAGCACGGCCGGATGGTTGAATGCAAGGATTATTTTTTTCTGGGCTTCTGTGGGTTTCTGTGGGCTTCTTAGAAAATCGATTTGGGGGTGCCGCGGGAGTGTAGGTTAGGATATATAGTAATTATATAATATGAGTTTTACTTCTTACGTATAGAGCGCGATAGTATACTCCCGCAAGGGGGGTCAGGGCCGTTTCCTAAGAAGGGCACAGAAGCGCACAGAGGCCCAGGATTTTTTAATGGTCTGGCCGCAGAGGTTGGGAATTTTTGAAAAATTTTGGTGGAAAGTGCAGGGCGCATGGCGGGGGCGGGTGTGTGAGAGTACTGGGGAACGCAGGTAAATCCGCCCCCTCTAGGCGCTCACCGGCCAGACCAACCGCGACTGAAAGGAGCGCGGGATACTATGTGTTCGCGACGAAATCGGGCACGGGCTAGACCAGGTGCGGGGTGGGTATCGCGCGTAGGTGAGGGGCACCGGGATGCTTTGGAGGCCAGACCAATGTCAAAAAATGGCGCAATCCTGCCAATTTCCTTCTGACCGAAACGCGGCCCCTACGATTTTTTGCCCCGGCCTCCCGTGTGGGAAGCCGGGGCTTGACAGCCTAGGCTATCGGTGGGCGGCTACTCGGCGGCTTCGGCCTTGGCTAAGCTGGCGACGAAGTCCCGAGCCACGAACGTTTGCTTCTTCCCAGTCTTGGGATCCTTGGGCATGGTCTTAGCAGCCGCCTGTTCTTCACGGCTCATGCACTGTATGTTGGCGTTACCAGTGTACCGTACGCCACTCTCCGGATCGACGTAGTCAATCTGACAGTACGCATCGGCGTGAACGTGCCGTGTACCGGAACCATCCTTCTTGGTCGTGGGCAGAGCGTGGACTTGGGCGCTAGTCAAGAGCGGGATCAAGAGCGGGAAGCTATAGACTTGTATAGTCATGGTGGTGGTGTTTACCTTCGTTTGCGGCTAACGGGATGTTTGCCGCTGATTGAGAGAATGACAGCCTTTGCCCAATTTGTCAAGCGCTCGCGTTCCAACAAAGGACCGCGCACACCCGACACGATAAGGAGCACAGGTGGCCTTTCCCAACGTGGACGCACATGGCATCCCCACTACCAGCCACAACATGTAGTTGGTAGCAGGCATATCACACACCATCCGTGCGCTGGTCACTGGTACGTGCCTTGGCCTCATCATCAGTCAACGGCACCAGCCGGTACTTGGACTGCCAATCAGGCTTGGGTCGTAACTCGGTCCACCAGAACAGGAATACGGCAGGTATGATCCACAACAGGTTGGCTATGATCCAGATGTTAGTCTCACCAGCCACAGTCTGCGGGTCTAAGCTCATGACAGCAACTCTCCTACGATCCACGCTATGAACAACTCAAGCCAGCTCATACCGTGCCTCCCAGCCTTACCAGCCGGTACGCTTCGCGACCACGCATCTTCAGCCACATGTCAAACCCAACCGTCACCGCCCCTGAGCGCCTAGCGTCCCAGTACTCATCAGCCAGCTCTTGTCGGGCTAGCGCCGTCATGTTGTCGCGCCAACGACGCTCAATCTTGCACCCATCGGCCTGTATGTGACGTCTCATGCTGTCTCTCCTTTGATCGGTGCGCCCACATCCACTTGCGTCATCGTCACCACGGGCTGACCGTCATGCGTCCAGCGTATCGCCACATCGCATGGTATGCCCTTGCCCCGCGCCTTGGCGGCGTCCAGCACACTGATCGCCACATCGGTCATCACGGCATACTCGTGGTCGGTCTGGCCTGGGAACCACGTATGCACAATCGCCGGTATGTATCTCGCCATGTCTCAGTCCTCCTCGTTAAGATTGCAGGCCACATCGGCGTGTAGCCGCGCCCAGTGTTCACGCTCGCCGTTGTGGACTTCGGCCTCAAGCCTCTCAAGCCAATCACGGTAGTATGTCCAGTCAACGTGTGCAGCCTTGAATGTCCTGGATCGTGTTGTCATCGTGTCGTACCTCTCAGGGTTGTTGGGGCGGCCACACGACCGCCCCCAATGCTCAGTCATCGATGTCGCACATCGGACACATCAGCGTCCACACATCGTCGCCATACTTGATGTTGGGACCGTCCAGCGCCGGGCGACCGTCAACGCCCCGATGTGCCTCGTGGTCGGTCAACTCGTTGGCGTCCGCATCGGGAGCCACCAGATGTGCGAGCTGCATCGCCAGCCGATACACATCGACCTGGTTCATCCTGTCGGTCTGGGTCACGTGGACGTCGAGGACCGACAACAGCTTGGCGGCGCGCCGCCGGGTCGAGAGTGTGTGAGATGTGGGTGTCATGTGTTGGCCTCCTAGACTGCGATGTTGAGAGTGCCGCCGCGGGCGGCGTGAAGTGCGCGGGCCTGGACTATGGCGTCACGCTTAATCTTGAACTCGGCGACGTTTCGGTAATCCCAATTCACCGTGAGTTCGTAGGTCCAGCCGTTACTCACGGAGCCGGACTTTAGCAGGTTGATCATCGGTCGTTGTCTCATGTGTGTTGGCCTCCTGGGCCGTGGTGGTTGCGTTTGCGAGGATCAGATCATGCCACGGATCGCTTGGCGTGTCAAGAAAAAAATTTCTCAGCACTCCGGGCAGCCAGTATCCTGCACTCCTCACCCATTATCCTGTCCACACTACACATGCATGCAACTGGATAAGGAGCACAGGTGGGCGTCACCATTTGCGTTCCATCAGCACATTGACAAACAGCGTGCCTGCTTTGTCCCGGAACTCATCTGCCTTCACAACACGCCAACCAAGCAAACCACGCCGGTTGAGCGCCGAGATGATGGAGCGGAACTCGACGCAGAACTCAAGGTACTCGTATCGCTCATCTTCCATCTTCACCCTGAGTGGTGGTGCTATCATGTGTTGTACCCCTGGACGGTGACCCACTCAAATCCCTCCGCCATCTCCGCTTGGTTCCACGACTCGTAAGCCGCCAGGAGCGCGGCATCTCGCGACGCATCGTTGTCGTACTGGAACTTGTAGTTGATGCCACAAATAGTGGCGGTGATGTAGCCATCCTTCCTGGGTAAGATGGCCGAGCAGTCAACGGCACGAAACATCATGTTCGCGGCTTCCCCAGCATCTCTTTGATGCAAGCTCGGGACACATCCGTGATGATGCGCTTGCCCACTGCCGCCCCCTCGCGGGTGTCACGGTTGTCGTAGGACCACCGCAAGCCCTCGTGACCCTCGTCGATCATTACGCCGATGCGGTTGATGGCGCACGCACAGTATTCTTGTGCCAAATCCCTCCGCAGCTTGCCCACCTTGCTCATGCAGGCGTCGAACCCTTCCGCATAGTCCGCGGCCTCGACCGCACGGGCTGGCGCAGCACCGATGGCGAATACTAAGTGCAGCAGTATGATTACTTGCAGTATCTTGTGCATTACTTGATCCTCATGGTGTGATTACTTAAAACTAGATCCTTCAAGGTTCGTCCTTTCAGCGACGCGATGCGCCAATCAGTCGGCTCCGCAGCGTCGATACCGCAGCACCAGTCGCAGATCACAGCACAACGACAGAAGTCAGTCGGCCGCACATCCTTGTCACGTGCAACAGTATCCAGGTTAACCTCCGGCACATGGCGGTAAGGAAGGAACTTGCGTACGACCACACCCGGAGGACTGCTTGGGTCCCACTTGACCACGCCCTCCCGATAAGCAATGGCGTTGACCGCGGACTTGGTGATGTGGAACATGTACCCAATCTCTCTTGCCGACATGCCCGTGCCACCATACAACCTCAACAGCTCAGTCCGCTGTTCATCGGTTAACTTGCGCTTGTAACGCTTGTCCTTCCTCGCCATGCTCAACCCTCTTCAATGCCGGTGATGGGCCACATCGTGCAGTTCACCTCGCACTCGGCCATCTCGACCGCATACCGTTCCTCCTGGAACATACCGATGATTCTGTCGACATTCTCGTCGACCACGAAGTATTGTGGTATGAAGTCACCGCGGTACTCACGGCCACCGATGAACGTCGTAACACGCTTGGATTTGATTTTCATGACTTGTGGGCTTCCTTGTTGAGTTGAACGGGGGCGGGCTTCGGCGCGGAGACAGGGTAGACACGCACGAATGGGTGCGCCTTGATCCAGGCATACGTGCCGTTGGGGCGTTGAACCATGATTGAACCACTCATTTGCCGTCAACCCCGTTGCCCACCCAGAACACGGTGCGCTGAGTGACGACGTCGATGGCGTAGCCGACTGACCTCTTCAACGGATCGGTGATCACCGTGCGCGTGACGACCTTGCCGTCCTCGTGCATCAGCTTGTACGCCGCCTGGCGGCGACGCTTGGCTTCCTCGATGGAGTCACAATGGCGGAGTGTGGTGATGTTCTCAAGCTGTGTCATGTTATAGTATAACCCTTTGGATAAACTCATGGGGGGAGTAGACAGTGTTGTCGCCGCACTCTTCACACTTCTCCTTGATTGCCTCGTAGTCACTGGGCTGTGTATGTCTGCACTTGAAGCAGAGGCCCAGTCCCTCGTCTTCATCCAACAACTTGAACGCTAGGTCCATGAGGTTGGTTAGTGGGTACTGCTGACTCATCAGCGTTCTCCGTTGTTGCAGGCTGAACACTTGATCTCCTCGACTACCGCAGATGGTGGATAGCCGTGCTTCATGATTGCTCGGTGCGAGAGATATCTGTGGAGACATGCAAACAGCACACCGGGAACGGTCAGCGCGAGTATGAGGACGCCAAACCCCAGAGCTTCGGAGGGGATATGCATGGGTGTTCTTCTCCTTGTGTGGGGGAGTGTGAAAAATTTTTTCCATCAAAATTAGATTACCATAAACTCAAATTTCGGTCAAGCGATTTCTTCAGGTCCCCATGCTGCCCGCCCCCTACGCCAGCCGACTACACATCTCGGCGCACAGGTGAGTCCGTAAGGAGCACAGGTGGCTGATCACGCACGCGACCTCGGTACAGGTGAACTTTTAGAATAATTCAAAACTGTCCGCTAAGTCATTGATTTTAAACGATTTTACCGATTTGTTGACTTTGAAATTTTTTCAGGTATGATGTCAATTCGATCGGCGATTTCTATGGGAGACGCGAGCTGCTAGACACCACGACCAAAGAGATCGCAAGGCTGGTAGGTTCCTCCTCATTCGGAGGGATTTGGGAGCGCACCGCTGGGTGCCGGGAAGTGATTCGTGAGAGTGACCTCAAGCCGTGCAAGGGGAGAGGGTATCTCAAAAGGTCCAGCCGCAACCGTGCCGGGGTTGTAGAAGTACCGGATAGACTAGGGGGAGGGCAATCCTGTCCTCCCTCTCACCACCAGGAGACACGATACATGCTAAAACGCCTCGCCAAAGACTGAGCTGATGGGAGCATTCTCTTCACTCAACAAGAAACGCCGGAGGATGCTCCCCCTGTGGAAGAGAGATTTGTGGCATCAGCAGCATGGCCTGTGCGCCTTGTGTGGGACACCGCTCCCAACACTCACTGATGTGATGCCCAAATCCCTCCAAGCATGGTCTAACAGCCTAGACCACATACTACCACGTAAACATGGTGGGTCATCTGCTAAGCGCAACTTACAGGTAACTCACCTCCGCTGCAACCAACTGAAGGGACATAAACTTGCACAAGAAGAGCAAATCACCCTATGCTCGGTTAAAGAAGAAGCCGCACCGCTACCCGAGTCGCGCAAGAGCTACCTGTCGGTGTGGCGGAATCATCTGGAAGGGCCTCAATGATGGCTCGCCCGGCTCGGTCATGGACCACACCTGTCTCCGCACCTCACGAAGGGAAGATTAAATTATGAACCTATCCAGCATCAAAGTCCTGGAGTACAGACTCACTCTCAACGAGGATGAGTTGCAGCATCTTGCCAATATCCTCACTTACGCACTCGACCCAGGATCGGACTGTCTTAACACCGAGTATGCCAAGTTTGGAAGAGACCTTTTGGAGATACTCACATGAGCGCCTGGTTTCTCTATCTACTCACCATTCTCGACGCCGTCAACATCTTCGCCGCCGCCACCCTCTTTGCCTCTATAATTGGGATAATTGTTTGCGGGTTGCTGCTCGACGATTGCTACAACGACCTGGATAAGACACGCTACCAAAAGTGGCTTCGTCGCGCCATTATCGTGATACCAATAGCTCTCGTCCCGCTGGTATTCGTACCAAGTACCCGTACAGCGATGGTGATCGTCGGTGTCCACTATGTCTCCAACGTCGACGAGCTGGGTGAACTCGCACCCAAGGCTGTCAAGGGCCTCAATAAGCTCCTCTCAAGCTATTTGCAGTCGGATGACGAATCATGAAGGTCGAGAGCGAAACCACCTACACCATCACGGTGAGTGCCAAGCAGTATTCCTGGCTTCTCAACGGTATGCGTGCTAGCCTCAGCATCGAGGGCCTACGTGCGCCGCCACCAGCGGTACGTAAGGAGATGGAGCAATTCTCCGCGTATCTCGTATCAGAGAGGGTCAAATGAGCGAACAGGAACATTACAAGGTTGACCGTCACGTCAACGTCATAGGGTACACAGTGCAGTTCACACCGGAACAGTATGAGGACCTCATCCTCGCTTTGAAGAACGAGTACAGTAGAGACGTCATGCGCCGTATGGCCGAAGGATTGGAGGAATGCAAATGAAAACGATCAAGCGCAAAGACGGACGCATCTGGCGCGTCACCGACAAGGAGGCCGCACATCTGGTCAAGACGACGGGTGCGGTCTACATCCCCAAAGGGGAATACAAGGTACAGGAGGACGACAAGTCATGAGAACGGGACCATATTCGTTCAACAATCCTTCCGACGCCGTCATCAAGGCCGCGGCGCGCAACGCCGCCAAGCGTGACCTCGGTGATCCCTTCGTGTATGCACGTGCTATCGCCGCCATGAAGGCTGGACACCTTCACCCGACGGACTTCAATCGGCCTGTTGTGGTATGAGTGAGCATAATGAAGCCCTCGCTCACATCCGAAAGCGCGTCAGAAGGCGGTCCCAAATCTTCAACTGGGGCTTTACTCACGAGGATGGTAGCTTCTCAAATAAGATCGGGGTACCCTGTTACGCGGCAGTATCCTATTGTGATCTCCCCGCCAGTAAAATCACTGGTTTTCATGACTACATTGGCTATCGTTCAGTCCGTACGGCAAGAGCCGAGGCCGAGTGGGCCGCAGATACCAAGCGTGAGCGCGGCGACTATGACTACGACAAAAGCAAGTGGTACAGTCCAACGCCGAAAGAAAGCCGAGAGTATTATACATGGCTTGCGAATGAAAGCGGCTACGCGGCCTGTATGGTCACCAAAGACGCCAAGGAAGCCCACAAGTTCGGCGTTGAGTACGACGTCGAATATCCAGCACCTTACATCATAGGGGCCGGAATGTCGCAGCGCCTCCAGTTAGAATACCGCGGCATGGTGGCTGCGTGGGGTTTGTTGGCCAAGGGAGGCATCAACAAGGACTTTGCACTCATCGCGACACATTTCATCAAAACGCTGGATGGCGACGAATACAAAGACCATTGGATCATTAACTCTGAAGGGGGCGGTGCTCACAAGCCGTTCGACTTCAACGGCTGGGGTGGTGAGACGAGCGTCGAAGGCGTGCAGAACTTTGTCGCACATGAGATGCCCACGCACAATAGCGTAACGACGCGGGACTTCGAACCCATACACGAAGACCGTGAGTATGACGGCGTGGCGATGTTCTTCAACGACCATCCATCAGGGGAGGGCGAGGAAGTCAAATTTGAGCGTCCCGTAAAACAAAAGGTCGTTCACATCGACGGTCGTTACGGTGGGCATGACTACAAAACAGTATCTGGCGACCAGCTAATAGCTCAAGTCAAGAAATGGGAAAAGGAGTACGTCTAATGGCAAGTAAAACACCACCCTCGGTGCTCATCGTGGACTACGCACATGGCTACACCGAAATGTTCAAGAGCGCAGGCTGGCGCATCGTTACCAACATACGTGAGGCTGATCTCGTCCAATTCACCGGAGGAAGCGACGTTGACCCCACGTATTACGGCGAGCCGAAGCATAGATCGACCCACTGCAATCCAATACGGGATCTCGCCGAGCAGCAGATCTTTCTGTCGGCCCGACGTAACGGTGTCCCAGTTGCTGGCATATGCCGCGGCGGCCAGTTCCTCAACGTCATGTGCGGAGGCCGGATGTACCAAGACGTCAACAATCACGGTATTCCGGGCGTGCATGAGACACGCGATGAGAATACGGGCGAGGTGTTCAATGTCACCTCAACACATCACCAGATGATCATCCCAACGCGGGATGCCGAGGTCATCGGTGTCGCATCTGAGTCGACGGAGAAGATCTCGATCAACCCCAAGGACCTGAAGGAGCAGCGTGTCTTCGGCAGGGGGCGGGACGTCGAGATCTGCTACTACGAGGAGTTCAACGCCCTCTGCTTCCAGCCCCACCCTGAGTTCCCAGGACATGACGATCTGGCCAATCGCTACTTCGCCTATGTCAAGGAAAACTGCGGGGTGTCAGTCTAATGTGTGGGTTGGTTGGTTTGATCGGCGACGACAAGGCCGATTACAAGAAGGGGTTTCGTGACCTCCTCATCTTCGATGTGGTTCGTGGACCGCATTCCACCGGGGTTGCCTTCATTGCGGAGGAACCACTAATCAAAGGGGCAAAGAAACACACATGTATGACGTACAAGGATGCGTGTCTGCCCCAGGACCTCATCTATTCCAAGGGCTATCAGGAGCTGGAGAACCTGAAGCGGAAGGCTTTCCTTGGACACAACCGATGGGCTACCAAGGGGGAAGTGACCACCGCGAATGCTCATCCCTTCATCGCCGGGCGTTGCATCGGTATGCACAACGGGACCGTGCACGACTACGCGCTCAAGCGGATAACCGATCTCGGTATTGAGGGTAACTGGGACACAGACAGCGAAACCATCCTGAACTCCATCAACCAGCACGGGCCTGAGAAGACCTGGGCGAAGCTGGACGGAGCCGCGGCACTCATCTGGTGGAATCTGGATGAGGGTGTGATGAACATGCTGCGCAACAAGGAGCGTACGCTGCACTTTGCTTACACCAAGAACAGGGACGCCGTGTTCTATGCCTCCGAGTCGTGGATGCTAGAAGTTATCGAGCTACGCCACAACATCAAGCTGGACGAGATTCGTTCGCCGTCGCCCAACTTCCACTTCAAGTTCAAGTGGGACAACGTAAAGAAGGAGGTGAGCCACGTGTCAAAGCAGCTCACCCCATTTTCGCACGTCGTTCACACGTCCTACGTCAGCTACGGGCGGGGGACAGCGCAAGTCCAAGCCCAAGAGCGAGCAAGAGCCACGGCAGCAGCCGCACGGGCCAACCAACAAGTCCCGAGCACTCAGCAAAAAACAGAAACGAAAGGCGAAACAGACAGCAAAGCGCCTAAAACGGAAGAACGCCCGGCGGCAAAGGTAGCCAAGGTTATTCCGTTCATGCACGCTACAAAAGACCCTATCCAGCGCGAACGCCTCCGCAAGAAGGTGGCGCTGAAAGTCCACAAAGCTCAGGGGCAGGTGGATTCGGGGAAGCGGCGTTGCTGGACGAATCTGGAACTAACCGCGGTGAGCTGGCAGAGGCACTACAAAGAATGTTTGGATTGCGGGACAAACCTACAATTCACTGACGCCGAGATCGAGTTTCTCTCGGCCGATACTGCCATGTGTGGTGAGTGCGCGACAGCAGCCCGAAACATGATGTTTGGAGATCAGAAATGAAAGTAGGAGCAGACCCAGAGCTGTTTCTCCTCAACGGAGAGCAATACCACAGCGCTCACGGTGTGATACCTGGCACGAAGGAAGAGCCGCATGCGGTGGCGAACGGAGCCGTGCAGGTCGATGGCCTGGCGCTTGAGTTCAACATCGAACCGGCGGAGAACGAGAACGACTGGTGCAACAACCTCAATGTCGTCATGTCTGAGATGCGTAAGATGGTGCCGGATAACCTGCACTTTGCCATCGAGCCATGTGCGTACTTCACGGAGGAACACATCAATGCACAACCTCCCGAAGCCCTTGTCCTTGGGTGTGACCCCGACTACAACGCATATACCATGCAGCAAAACATGGTACCGGATCTTGAGAACCCGAACATGCGTACCGCTGCTGGGCATGTCCACATCGGCTTCGCAGATGTCGACGATCCGTACACCGAAGAACACATGCAGGACTGTGCTGCCATTGTCAAGCAGCTCGATTATTTCCTAGCGCTCCCGGCGATCAAGCTCGAAAGCGCCGAGCGGCGTGCTCTCTATGGCAAGGCGGGTGCGTTCCGGCCCAAGCCTTACGGCGTCGAGTACCGCGTCCTGTCCAACTTCTGGCTCCAGTCCAACGAACTGTCCCGTCGGGTGTTTCGTGCTGTTACCAGTGCCATGTACTACCTGGAACAGGGCCACGTACTTGCCAACAAGTTCGAATGCCCAGAGGAGGCGATCAACGAAGGCAGCTTTGCCAACAGTGCAGGTTTGTTGGAGCAAGTCGCTCCATACGGCATTGAAGTGTGGCAGCATGCGCATCCCATGCGTCAGCCCCGCCCCCGGAATGGATTGATTGACTTTGCACGTGCGCTTGACAATGTTGCTCCAGGGGCTTTTGAGTTGGAACGTAACGACGAGGACGTTCGTATGGAGGATGCCGAGGTCGCCGAGCTGGGTGCGCCACAGGATAGGGATTACAACTGGAGGTTGCACGACTATGCTCAGGAAGATGTGGTAATTGGTGAAATCGAATGATTGATCTATACGATGAGCGCAATGCCAACATGCGTCTCCAACACTCGGTCATTCGAATTGGGGGCGACCCGGTGTTTATCGACCACGTTGAACAAGTGGACGCAGGACGCTTTCGTCTGGCATACCACCAAGTTGGGGTGGCAAAGCATCACGTTATCCACTGGGGACATAAGAGTATCGACTATGTGCCGGTCCCCACGGGCTTCGTCAATATGCAGCGATCCATAGTCCTGGTGGATCGATACCCCAACCGCCAGTGGAAGATTGGCATCTGCCGCGGTAACTGTAAGGTCACGGCGTTTGACGGTAAGCGGACGCCCGAGATCGGGGCGCTTCTCGACTCCCGAGCATTCGGCAAGACAGTGTACAACGACTTTCCGAAGTTCGAGAGTGTGCACGAGCTGTTCAACAACAAGAGCACGGTGGCAGTCAGCCGCGACTTCGCCGTTCGCTTAGACGGCTATTTGATCCACCGCCACATTGGCAAGGTGGGTCGCAAGGGCCTGGACGACAAGTACGAGCTGTTCGACAAACACTTCTATCTACAAGAACTACTGGAGACAGTGCAATGATAAAGATGCTTAAAATCCTTCGCGGCGTCAGGGAACAAACGGGCGAAGTGGGCATCGAGGTCGAGGTTGAAGGGCCGCGTCTCGACATGAATGACGACAAATACTGGACAGTCACGGGGGATGGTTCCCTTCGCGGCAACAGTGCCGAGTACGTGCTCCGAGACCCGGTGCCACGTGACGAAGTGAAGGAGGTCATAGACCTGCTTATGCGACGTCATGCTTCTGATTTGTATCTGGTGGAACCGAGCGAACGCTGTGGCGTCCATATCCACGTCAACTGCCAGGAACTCACGCTGCGACAGACGTTCAACTTCGCCGTGCTCTACCTGGCGTTCGAGGACGTGCTCATGCGCTGGTGTGGTGAAGACCGAGAGGGTAACCTGTTCTGCTTGCGGACCGGGGACGCATCCCACTTCATTCCTACTTTCGCCAGGTGCATCAAGGAGCATACCGTACACTGGATGTCGGGCGACCAGTTCCGCTATGCCTCGATCAACCTGGGTGCGCTGGAGAAGTATGGTAGCATGGAGTTCCGCGGCATGCGCACACCGGAGGATCTCAACGTCATCAAGACCTGGGTGGACATCCTGCTGCGCCTCAAGGACAAATCCCTCCAGTACGAGAAACCCCAGCAGATCGTCGAAGCGGTGTCGATCGGCCCAGGCCAATTCATCACTGATGCCCTCGGTCCATACGAGGAACTCGTCGAGTGTCGGGACATGCATCAAATGGTGGTACAGTGTATTCGTCGCATCCAGCCTGCTGTGTATGCCTTCGACGAGCACAGCCACGATAACTACATGCGTAAGATGGAGAAGGTATTGGACGACCCCCGTGTCCGCGAGCGTCCACCCAAGCGCGGTAATGGTTATAGAGAACAGCGTGAGGCCGCGCTGCGACAGGTCATCGCAGGCCAACAGCACCGTGCCCAGCGCATGCAGGAACCTAACCCCTTCGCACGTGGCGAGGAATAATGCTAATCTACAGCTATAAGTTCGCAAGCAAGGGTGCCAAGGCGTTACGCTTTGCCATCCCTGCTCGGCGGATCAAACACGACAGCAAGACCTTTATTGGCCGCCCCCGGAAGAAGGTCATCAACTGGGGAGCCATCGAAACAACCGCGGAGATCGACAAATGTCAAGTGTTCAACCGCCCCGAGTGCATTATCGAGGCATCCAACAAGCGAACCTTCTTCCAGAAGCTGGTGGACACCGATCTGACGCCATCGTTTACCACGGACAAGGAGGTGGCGAAGGAGTGGACGAACGACGGGAAGATTGTAGTGTGCCGGAAAGTGCTCGCTGGGCATTCCGGTGCTGGAATTGTGATTGCGGAGGTGGCGGATCAAGTGGTGAACGCTCCGCTCTACGTGTTGTACATCAAGAAGAAGGAGGAGTACCGCGTCCATGTGGGGGGCGGAAAGAGCTTCGATGTGCAGCGTAAGGTACGTCGGGCAGATGCCGAAATTGAAGACTGGAGGGTACGAAATCATGCCGCGGGCTTTATCTTCCAACGCAACGACCTCGACCCGCCGGAGGGGTTGGAACAATGTGCCGTTGATACCATGTCAGCTCTCTCCCTCGACTTCGGTGCGGTCGACATCATTTGGAACGGTAAAGAGGATCGGTGCTATGCTATCGAAGTCAACACCGCCCCCGGCCTCGAAGGGACGACTCTCGACAACTATGTCACAATGCTCAAGGAGATGGTACGATGAATGATGAAAAGGAACTGGCCGCAGCCATCAGCAACCTGAAGATGGCCAAGTTGGGAGTATCTGATATGGGCGGTCGGTTGCAGAGGGCCAAAGCTGACCGCATATGCGCAAATCAAAAGGTGCAAGATCGCCACCACGACCTGGTTGCTGCCCAAAAGCGGCAGACAACGGCCAATATGATTTTGCGCAGGGTCATCGATCGGATTTCGAATCCTGGTCCTCTGAGGTCTTCTGGGGACATCTTAGGAAATGATTCTGGGGGTGCCGCAGGATGTTAGTATACGTAAGAAGTAAAACTCATATTATATAATTACTAACTATACACCCGCGCCACCCCCAAATGCGATTTTATAAGAGGATCGCAGAAGATCACAGAGGACCAGAAAATGAAAATAATGCTTGCATTCGCCGGAAAATGGGCGTATAATGAGAATGAAGGAGAATGAAATGAACGATCCACTTGAATTCGATGTAGACGCTCTGATGGAGAAAGACGCTGAGACAATCACCGACGACGAACGCCGCGCCCTTGTGGTCCACTACCGTGCCCTCCGGGCCAAGTTTGAGAAGCTCGACGCCAAGGGAGACGCCCGCAAGATGGCAAGTAAGAAAGCCGCAGAGCCGGAGATGACCGACGCCGAATTGCTGAACGCAAAGGTGCTCGGATGAGCAACGAAGACGTTAAGAACCGAGTCGTCGACATGCTGTACGAGGCAATCGATGATCTTGACAGCCACGCACGATGGTCGCAGGAGCTACGAGCCAACATCATTAGTGCAATTCAGGAAGTGGAGAACGTAGAATGATCTCGGAAGAATGCTTAATGGAGCTGCTCGATACCACTCACAAGGGTGCCTTCGACTTCTACCACGAGAATGAGGACGAGATGGAGGCCCTCCTGGCCCGCTGGGAGGATATCTTAAGGGACCACGGCTATGACTAAATGGAAGACGTTCTGGAGGGATTTGGACGATTGGTGGTGGCTCGCCAAACCCTGGTTCTATATAATTGGCTGCGCCGCTGCGGTGGCGTTGCTGGTGGGCTACACCCTAGCGCAGATATGCGTCCATGGGTGAGATACTGTTCGAGAAGTTTGTCGATGGGAAGCAGGAGGTATTTGACCCCTCTTCCCTTGGCGACGCGGATAAGTGCAAGTACTACTACAAGATCAAAGACTTGGAGCGTTGGCGGCCGCGTGGCACGCTGTGGAACGCCCACTTTGGAACGCAGGTTCACTCGGGAATCGAGGCATATCATGAGACGAAACTACTTACGGAGAGCCACGTGGAGGCTCAATTCGCTGCTGTGTCTAAAGCACTGGAACTGGCTCCCAGCCTCTCCGGCAGCCCAGACAATAGCCGGACCCCGAACACGCTTTGCCGCGCTGTGTCGTGGTATGGCGAAACATGGGGTGCGGACGACCCTTTCAAGACAGTAAAGTTCAATGATGCACCCGCGGTGGAACTACGGTTCGAGCTGGCTATACCGGGCACTCCATGGCGGTTGTCGGGGCGGATCGATCGGCTGGCGGAATGGCAGGGTGACCTGTTCATTGTTGACATCAAGACAACGGGACGAGTACTTAATTATTCATATTGGAACTCATGGAATCCATCCACGCAGTTCACCGCCTACCGTTGGGCGTGTCGGGCTTTGGGGCTACCTGTCAAAGGAGTACTGGTCGAGGCTTGCCAAACGATGGTCAACGGTACTCGTTGGGCTAGGCAGCGCATTGATGTCAAAGAGGATCATATCAACGAGTTCGAACGTGACATGGTACGACTCGTCAACGATGTTGATATATGCCATCGAACAGAGCACTGGCCGCGCAACCGTGGCTCCTGCCAGATGTACGGAGGATGTGAACTACGCGACATATGCCTCGCGTCTGAAAACAATCGGCATCGATACCTGGACGATAAATTCCACATGGTCCCGTACGAGCCTCCGAAATAGGGAGTGGATGATACAATGATAGGCGACAAGAAACACGATGAACAGAGCCTGCACGAACTTATGATGGAGACTTATCTCCTGACGGATGGTGCGGAGGACCCGATCTTCGATTGTATCCAGTGCGGACGTCCGATCGACATCTCGGCAGACATGGTCGAGTGTCGGAACATCAGATGCATCACACGTTCGAACAAGGCTTTTAAACCGAGGGAAGATGCGAATGACCGAAAAACCCTACGAACCCCGGCACCTTCCAGTGATAGTGTCAAACCCCGTATCCGCGTTAAAGCCGGATCAGTTCCTATTACGCAAGTTACGACAATCGACCGCCCGGAAAGCGGCCTTACTGGCAGACTTCTTAGAGGTGCGGAAAGCAGAGCCAACAGGAGGGCGAGCGCATGACTTTGATGGATATGTGGAACAACGACGCGTATTGGGGCGGTTACGAGGCGGGGCAAGAGGATTCCCAAGAATTGCTGATCGACGTGAGCGAGGAGAAACGTCAAGCAGCGAAGAAGCGGTATAGTTGCGCCCTCGTCGGCACTGACAAGGAGATTTGGAGCCGTGGTTACGTGGATGGTTTCAAGTTTATTCTCGCCGAGGCAGGCAAACAGGCCAAGAAGCAGGCTGCTAAGGCAAAGCGGCGGGCGAATGCCGAGGCGGTTTTCAGGGACCCCAAGGTGGGGCGCATCTTTAGGCGTATCCATCCCGAGGATAACTACGACATCGATGGCAAGGTTGTTGACCTGAAACAGCCGCGACGAACCCTTGCCGAACAGTTCCCGGCGGAGAAGTTCTACGACCCGGACGAAGATTGGAAGCTGCTATAATGTACAAGATGGCGATGCTGGAGGGATTTATCAAAGAGTCTAACCGAATTGAGAGCATAGACCTCGGTGATGCCGCCTTGCGTGTAGAGATTGACGCATATGATACGCTGCTGAACAACACCGGGCGTTTCGACAAACACAAACTGGAGATTGAAGATGTCATTGACTTCCAAAAGGTCATCCAACCAGGCAAGCCCCTCCGGCTCAACCCTGGTCAGAACGTACGGGTGGGAGGTTATGTCGCCCCCTTGGGCAGCCCGTTTATCAAAGCCAACCTCGAAAACATATGCTGGCGGGCAACCCAACATGACCCCGCGTACTCGGTGCACCAAGCCTTCGAGAAGCTCCACCCGTTCATGGACGGAAATGGCCGAACGGGTCGCGCCGTATGGGCATGGCAGATGGTGCGGACCGGGTACGATCTACGTCGAGGCTTCCTCCATGAGTGGTATTATCAATCCCTCATTGCCAACCAGGGCTGACGATGGCAACATACTACACAAGTGACACCCACTTCGGGCATCACAATATCATCGAGTACTGCAACCGCCCGTACGCCAATGTGCGGGAAATGAACTTGGAGATGGAGCGGATATGGAACGAAACAGTCTCTCCCACGGATACCGTGTACCACCTCGGGGATTTCGCGCTGGGAGATCTCGACAACGCCTTGGAGATACTGCGCCGGTTGAACGGGTGCAAGATCCTCGTATCTGGCAACCACGACCCGAAAAAAGTGCGGGAGAGCGAGCACTGGGCCGAAGTCCATACCTATCTGCGGATTGGACGGAACGTAATGTTTCATTTCCCAATCGAACAGTGGAACAATATGGACAGCCAAAAGACGATTCACCTCCATGGTCACTGCCACGGAACGATACCTCGTGGACGCCAGCCGAAGAATCGGTACGACGTCGGATGGGATTCGCTCCACCGGCCAATGACAATCGAAGAAATCAAGGGACAGGAGTAGCAGAATGCCCAAGCCAGTAGAAAAGATCACCTATCGTGAGGCGATCCTCAAGATGGCGAGGGAAGAGTTCAGCGAGTACATGGGCGGGTCCAATCAGCCCGGCTATGGCGCACCATACGACATGGTGGCGGACATCTTCGGCAAGACATACGCCCAGGTCAGTTGCGACGTCGACCTTTTTGTCGATCAGATGAAGACAAAATACTATGCCAAGCAGAAGGCGAAAAACCGATGAAGACGGCGGATGAGAAGATCACGGAGGGCTTGTACGGGAGCAAGCTCGCCAAGGCCAAGCCGCGGGTCATACTCTGCGACATAGACGGGGTGGTGGCAGACCCCGTACACCGGCTGAAGCATATCAAGGACGGCTCCCGCGACTGGGATGCCTTCTATGCGGGTATACCCGATGACCCTCCCATCCCGGAGGTCATTGAGATGCTGAAGGTCATGTCGCTCAAGGCCAATGTGCTCATGTTCACCGGGCGCAGTGAGGAATACCGTGAAACTACGGAGCATTGGTTGAGTCACAACGTCGGCCCCAAGAAGTTGAACTGGGACTCGTGCTGGATGCGCCAAACGGGTGACTATCGGAAGGCCCACCTGGTGAAACAGGACATGCTGATGAAGGCGCGAGAGACCTACAAGCCCTTCTTGGTCCTGGAAGACACGCCCGAGTGCGTTGCCATGTACCGTGAGAATGGC
>Ga0255055_10000251_pt1 | contig 42648 bp, 42 predicted proteins | sample JV7_2_27_MG_FD_188633 | JGI IMG/M metagenome (GOLD analysis project Ga0255055, IMG submission 188633) | Seawater microbial communities from Jervis Inlet, British Columbia, Canada - JV7_2_27 | ecosystem: Environmental > Aquatic > Marine > Inlet | place: Canada: British Columbia | collected... | reverse complement strand
AGTGGGACATGTCGGAACTCGCGATGAGCAAGGGAGGCTGGGTCTCTTCCCCCGCGATGCGGGCCACGGCCTCTCCCAGCGCCCGGCAATCGGACAGGGAGAGGTGTCCGAGGGCGACGGGTACGAATTGGAACGTCTCCCGGAAGCGCCTAAGGAACGGGAGCTGCACCTCCAGGGAGTGTTCTCCGCGGTGCGCGGAGGCGTCTTCCGAAAGGAGCGGGGACGCCGCAAGAAGACGCTTGGCGAGCTCCCCGTCGATCGGTACTTCCCCCCACGGCATCCGCCATCCTCCCTGCGACATGACGGCTGCGTCGGCCCCCACGCCAGTGTGGTTGGGGCAGAAGATGACGCTGCGGCCCGGGATCTCCACCGAGGAGAAGACTTCTCCCGCCACGCCTCCCGAGTAGACGTACCCTGCGTGGGGAACGACGATCCCTTTAGCCCGGATTTTTTCCTCTGCGTCCCGGGTGTAGAGGCGTACCGCCCGGTCCAGCTCCTTCGCTGTCCCCGGGTAGAACTGGCCCGCCACGGCAGGATTCCGGTTCATACGGTTTTTTATACCACAGGAACCCGCAGGACAGGCATATTCCCGATTGACACGTGGTATGGTGTTTTCTATATTGTTTCTTTTAATTTTCGGGGAAGTGCGTCTTTTGTACATACGAACGTCCGATATCTCCCGAGCGGGGCTCGATGTCGTCGCCAGCCGCGGGAAGGAGTGGATCCCCCGGGTATTGGAAGGGATGAATGCACACCCCCTCCGAACGTGCCGGATGCGGGAGGTCACCCTTTTCCTCGCCCTGGAGGGGAGGGACCTGGAGGCGAGCGGGTCTTTTTCCGCCGAAGGGGAGGGCGAATGCGACCGGTGCGCGGAGCCCGTCACCGTGGGGCTGGAGAGGGAGTTCCGGACGGTGTTCGTCCCGGCGTCCCGGGACCAGGACGAGACGGGAGACCTCGAGCTGCGGGCGGGAGATCTGGATATCTCCTTCTACGGAGGAGGGGGGATCGAGGTGGCGGATATCTTCTGGGAGCAGGTGTCGCTTGCCCTCCCCACGAAGGTGCTTTGCCGGGAGGATTGCCGGGGAGTCTGCCCGCAATGCGGCGCGGACAGAAACCGTTCGGAATGCAACTGTCCCGAGGAGACAATGGAAGGACCGTTCGACGTCTTGAAGACCTTGAGGAAAGAAAAGGAGTAAGCGATGCCGAATCCGAAACGACGCGGTTCCAAGTGCCGGCGGGACAAGCGGAGGACCCACAAGAAGCTGACCGATCCCGCGCGCAGCACCTGTTCGCAGTGCAAGCAGGTCAAGCGGCCCCACGCCGTCTGCCCGAATTGCGGATCGTACAACGGCCGGGAAGTTATTGCCAAGTCTTGACGACCATTCCACCCTGCCTTCGATGAAAATTGCGGTTGACGCGATGGGAGGGGATCACGCTCCGAGAGAAGTGATCCGGGGAGCGGTGCATGCGTTCCGGGAGCACGATCTCCCCATCGTTCTCGTCGGCAAGGAAGAGTTGATCCGGGAGGAGTTGCGCCGCACGGGGGCGAAAGGGATCGAGGTGCAGCACGCCTCCGACGTCGTGGAGATGCACGACGTCCTGGGCGTGGCCATCCGGAAGAAGAATTCCTCCCTGCGCGTGGGACTGAACCTGGTGGCGGAGGGGAAGGCAGCCTCCTTCGTAAGCGCCGGGAACTCGGGGGCGGTGATGGCCGGGGCGCTCATGATCCTCAGGAAGATCCGGGGGGTCGACCGGCCGGCGATCCCCGCGACGATCCCGACCCCCACGGGCCCCATCGTCCTCATCGATGCCGGGGCGAACGTGGAGTGCAAGCCGGACAACATGGTGCAGTTCGGGTACATGGGGGATGCGTACGCGAGGAAGATCCTCGGGATATCCCGCCCTCGCGTGGGGGTAGTAAGCATCGGGGAAGAGGATTCGAAAGGCACGGACCTGACCCGGGAGACGTCCTCCCTTTTCCGGAAGACAGACCTGTATTTCGTGGGAAACTTGGAGGGGAGGGATTTCTTCGCCGGGAAGGCGGACGTCTTCGTCTGCGACGGGTTCGTGGGAAACATCATCCTAAAGACAATGGAGGGGATGGCGACGGCGCTGCTGGATTTCCTGCGGGAGGAGATCCTCAAGTCGCAGATGGCGAAGGTGGGGGCGGTCCTTGCCGGCGGGGCGATCCGGCGGGTCAAGAGGAAGCTGGACTACGCCGAATACGGCGGTGCGCCGCTTCTGGGGGTGAAGGGGGGCGTCGTGATCTGCCACGGTTCGTCGGACGCGCGCGCGATGAAAAACGCGATCCGTTCCGCCGGCTCGCTCCACCGGCACGGGGTGGAAGAGGAGATCGCAAGGGCGATCTCCTGAAAGAAACGTACCGGTCGCGGCGAGAGCGCCGGAAGGTGTTCGCTGCGCGGGACGCATAAGAAAAGGGGGGGGACGATATTGGGATCGAGGATCATCGGGCTGGGGATGTACGCTCCGCCAAAGGAACTGACCAACGTAGATCTGGAAAAAATGGTCGATACGTCCGATTCGTGGATCATGGAGCGGACGGGGATCAGGACCCGCCGGATCGCCGAGCCGGGAACCGCGTGTTCGGACCTCTGCCTGGAGGCAGCGCGGCGTGGGCTGGCGGACGCGGGTGTGAGCCCCTCCGAGATCGACATCATCGTCGTCGGGACCTGCACTCCCGACATGCCCATGCCCTCCACCGCATGCTTCCTGCAGCACAAGATCGGCGCCGGGCGAGCCTTCGCGCTGGACGTAAGCGCGGCATGTTCCGGCTTCCTCTATGCCCTTTCCACGGCCGATGCGATGATCCGCGCCGGCCGCGGGAAGAAAGCGCTCGTCGTGGGGGGCGAGATCCTTTCCACCGTTCTCGACTTCACGGACCGGAACACGTGCATCCTCTTCGGGGACGGAGCGGGGGCGGTGGTGCTTTCCGAGTGCCCGGACGGGGAGGGGGTGCTGAGTTGCCACCTTTACTCCGACGGCAACCTCTGGGATTTGATTTACGTGCCGGGGGGAGGGACGGTCCACCCGTACGGACCGGAAGTCGAGGAGAAGCGGATGCACGCGATCCGCCTGGCGGGAAACGAAGTGTTCAAGCAGGCGGTGACGAGGATGGCCGAGGTTTCCCTCGAAGCGCTGGAGAAAAACGGGGTAAGCGTCTCCGACATCACCCTTGTTGTGCCCCACCAGGCCAACATGCGCATCATCAACGCGGTCGGGAAACGCCTCGGGGTCCCCGAGGAAAAGGTGTTCGTCAACCTGGAGCGGTTCGGAAACACCTCCGCCGCCTCGATTCCGATCGCCCTCACGGAAGCACGCGAGCAGGGGAAATTTGCGAAGGGAGACCTCGTTCTCCTTACCGCCTTCGGGGCGGGACTGACGTGGGGCTCTGCGCTCATGCGGATGTAGGGGGGAACAAATGGGGATCGGTCTGCTCTTTCCCGGACAGGCGTCACAGTTCCCCGGGATGGGGAGGGAACTGCACGACGCCTACCCGGCGGCACGCGAGGTCTTCGACGAGGCTTCCGAGGCGCTCGGGGTCTCCCTGCCCGACCTGTGCTTCCGCGGTTCGGAGGAAGACCTCCGGCTGACCGAGAACACCCAGCCCTCCATCTTCACCGTGAGCGTGGCCGCGTACCGGGTCATCGCGGGAGAGACGGGGATCCGTCCCCTGTGCGCCGCGGGCCACTCGCTCGGTGAGTACTCGGCACTCGTGGCTTCGGGCGCCCTGGACCTCTCCGAGGCCGTTCGGCTTCTCCGGTCGAGAGGCAGATTCATGCAGGAGGCCGTTCCGGAAGGGGAAGGGGCGATGGCCGCCGTGATCGGCCTTCCGCCCGAAGCCGTGAGAGGGATTTGCCGCGAAGCCGGGGAGAAAGGGGTGGTCGAGCCGGCGAATTTCAACGGCGGGGACCAGATCGTGATCTCCGGGAGCGCGGTCGCAGTGGCAGCCGCGTGCGAGGCGGCGAAATCGGCGGGCGCGAAGAAGGTGATGCTCCTTCCGGTGAGCGCGCCGTTCCACTGCTCCCTGATGAAACCGGCCGCCGAAAGGCTTTTACCGCAGTTGCGGGCGGCGGCTCCCGGGACGTTCTCGTATCCGGTGATTTCCAACGTGACGGCGGAAGCCTACCTGCAGGGAGAAGGGGTGGCGGAGCCCCTCATCCGGCAGATCGTCTCGCCCGTCCGCTGGGAGGAGTGTGTACGCCGGATGCGGGTCATGGGGGTGACGTCGTTCCTCGAAGTGGGGCCGGGGAAGGTCCTCTCGGGGCTGGTGCGCAGGATCGAGAGAGACGTCCCGGCGGCGGCTTTCTGCGGGCCTGCGGACTTGGACGCCGCCCGTGCGCTGGCCGGGTGAAGTTTTTCCTTGTACGCTCGCCGATTTTGAGGGTATGAACTTCGGAAAGGGGAGAATGATGACGCGGCTTTCCGGCAAGGTGGCATTGGTTACAGGATCTGCAAGAGGTATCGGGAAGACCATCGTGGAACGGTTTGCCGCGGAGGGCGCCGTTGTCGTCTTGAGCGATGTCACCAACGAGGCGGCCGCAGCGGAGACGCTCGCAGGGGTAGTAGGCGCGGGGGGGAAGGGAATGGTGGTGATGTTCGACGTGAGCGACGCAGCCCAGGTCGACGCCGCCGTCCAGCGCATCGTCTCGGAGCAGGGACGTATCGACGTCCTCGTGAACAACGCGGGGATCACCAGGGACAACCTGCTGATGCGCCTGCCGGAGGACGATTTCGACGCCGTTGTCCGGACGAATCTCAAGGGTACGTTCCTTCTGACGAAGTTCGTTTCGAGGCACATGATAAAGCAGCGCAGCGGCCGCATCATCAACATGAGTTCGGTCGTCGGGCAGATGGGAAACGCCGGCCAGTCGAATTATTCGGCCGCCAAGGCCGGCATTATCGGGTTCACGAAGTCGATGGCGCGCGAGCTGGCATCGCGAGGCGTGACCGTCAACGCGATTGCTCCGGGGTTCATCATGACGGCCATGACGGAGGCGTTGCCCGAGAACGTACGGAAGGCCTTTCTCGATCAGATTCCGCTGGGAAGATTCGGCAACCCTGAGGACGTGGCGGACCTTGCGGCCTACCTGGCCTCGGACGGCGCAGCGTATGTCACCGGGCAGGTGATCGGGATAAACGGCGGGTTGTACATGTGAAGGTATAACACCTGATAAGGGAGGGCGTGTGATGTCGGTAGAGAAAAAAGTGAAGGAGATCGTGGCCGAGCAGCTGGGACGGGATGCGAACGAGGTGATCGACGGGGCGTCTTTCATCGACGACCTGGGTGCGGACTCCCTGGACATCGTGGAACTGGTGATGGCGATGGAGGACGAGTTCGGGATCGAGATCCCGGACGAGGAGGCGGAAAAAATCAAAACCGTAAAAGATGTCATCGAATATATCAAAGCGAACCCGAAGTAACGGGGGAAGTTCTTGAAAGATCGCGGCGGGCCTGACTGCCGCGGGATGCGAGAACCGGTTTCCGGGAGGTCTGGATGCGAAGGGTGGTAGTAACAGGGGTGGGGGCCATCACGCCGCTGGGGGTGGGCGCAGAACCCACGTGGGAGGCGCTCCTCGCCGGCCGGTCGGGTGTGGGCCGGATCACGAAGTTCGACCCGGCGGATTTCCCTACCACGATCGCGGCCGAGGTCAATGGGTTCATGCCCGAGGACTATGTCGACAAGAAGGAGGTCAAGCGGATGGACCCCTTCATCCACCTGGCCATGGCATCCGCCCATTTCGCGATGACCCACTCCGGGTTGACGATCGACGAAGACCTGGCGCCGCGCGCCGGCGTGTACATGGGCAGCGGGCTGGGCGGGCTTTCGACGCTGGAGCGGTACCATCAGGCCTATCTCGAGGACGGGGTGCGGAAGATCAGCCCGTTCTTCATACCGATGCTCATCTCCAATCTCGCGCCGGGGCACATCGCGATACGGTACGGCGCGAAGGGGCCGAACATCACGACGTCCACCGCGTGCTCCGCTTCCAGCCACGCCATCGGGGAAAGTCTGATGGCGATCCGCAGGGGGGTCTGCGACGTGGTGATCGCGGGCGGGTCCGAGGCGACCATCACTCCCATGGCGCTGGGGGGGTTCTGCGCGATGAAGGCCCTCTCCACGCGCAACGACGACCCACCGAGGGCCTCGAGGCCTTTCGACAGGGACAGGGACGGGTTCGTCATGGGTGAGGGCGCAGCAATGCTCATCCTCGAAGAGCTCGAGTTCGCCAAAAAGCGGGGAGCGATGATATTTGCGGAGCTTTGCGGCTACGGCGCATCAGGCGACGCGCACCACATCACGGCGCCCGCTCCGGGCGGAGAGGGGGCCGTCCGCTGCATGCGTGCCGCGTTAGAGGACGCCCGGGTGAACCGCGAGGATGTCGATTACATCAACGCCCACGGGACGTCCACGCCCTATAACGACATGTTCGAAACCATGGCGATCAAGACGGTATTCGGGGACCACGCAAGGAAACTGATGGTGAACTCCACGAAGTCGATGACCGGACACCTTCTCGGCGCTGCCGGGGCCCTCGAGGGGGTCTTCTCCGTCCTCGCGATCCGCGAGGGGTCCGTTCCCCCGACGATCAACTACGAGACCCCGGATCCCGAATGCGACCTGGACTACGTCCCCAACACGGCGCGTCGCAAGGAGGTCCGGTACGCCCTCTCCAACTCGTTCGGCTTCGGGGGAACGAACTCGTGTCTGCTCTTCGGCCGGTTCTCCGGGTGAGATGACGACGGGAGATGGCCTTTCCCCGGTCCTGAACCAGGAAAGCGGCGCCGGGCGGGAGAAGATCCGGCGGAAGGTTAATCGTCCAGGCCGGAAGGCCTAGAAAAGGAGCGTTGGGAATGTCCTTCCTGAGAACCGTCGACCCGGAGATCTACGAGGTGATCCGCAGGGAGACGGAGCGCCAGGCGCACCTGCTCGAGCTGATCGCGTCGGAGAATTTCGTGAGCGAGGCCGTGCTGGAGGCGACGGGCTCCGTTCTTACGAACAAGTACGCCGAGGGGTATCCCGGGAAGCGGTACTACGGAGGGTGCGAGTTCGTCGACCAGGCCGAATCCCTGGCGATCTCCCGGGCGAAGCAGATCTTCGGGGCGGAACACGTAAACGTTCAGGCGCATTCCGGCTCCCAGGCCAACATGGCCGTCTACCTTGCGGTGATGAACCCCGGCGATACGATGCTGGGGATGAACCTGTCGCACGGGGGGCACCTGACGCACGGCAGCCCCGTCAACTTCTCCGGCAAGCTGTTCCGGGTCGTCGCCTACGGCGTCCGTCCCGACACGGAAACGATCGATTTCGACCAGGTCCGGGCGCTGGCGCTCGAGCACCGTCCCAAGCTGATCGTCGTGGGAGCTTCCGCCTACCCGAGGATCATCGACTTCGCCCCCTTCCGGGAGATCGCGGACGAGGCGGGCTGCATGGTGATGGCGGATATCGCCCACGTGGCGGGCATGGTCGCGGTGGGGTTGCACCCCAACCCCGTCCCGTACTGCGAGTTCGTGACCACCACCACCCACAAGACGCTCCGGGGACCGCGGGCGGGGATGATCCTGTGCCGGGAGGACATGGCCAAGAAGATAAACTCCGCCATCTTTCCCGGCACCCAGGGCGGGCCCCTCATGCACGTCATCGCCGCCAAGGCGGTCGCGCTCAAGGAGGCGATGACCCCGGAGTTCCGCGATTACCAGAAGCAGATCCTTGCCAATGCAAAGGCCTTCGCAGCAACGCTTTCGGACCGGGGTTTCCGGCTGGTGTCCGGAGGCACGGACAACCACCTCATGCTGGTGAATCTCAAGGATACGCCGCTCACCGGGAAGGAGGCCGAGGAGGCCCTCGAGGGGGTGGGGATCACGGTCAACAAGAACACCGTCCCCTTCGAGACGCGAAGCCCCTTCGTCACCAGCGGGATCCGGATCGGGACCCCGGCAGTGACGACGCGCGGGATGAAGGAAAAAGAGATGCAGGAGATCGGGAACATGATCGCGGACGTCCTCGCCGTCCCCGGGGACAAGGCGATGGAGAAGCGCGTCTCCCAGGATGTTCGCGCGCTTTGCAGAGGGTTTCCCCTCTACCCGGAACGGCTCACCGCCTACGTGGGAGGGTAGCAGGATGAAGACCGCTTTGCGTGTCCGTCCCGACTGGGACTCCTACTTCATGGATATGGCGAAGCTTGCCGCCAGGCGTTCCTCCTGTCTCCGGCGGGCGGTCGGCGCGGTACTGGTAAAGGACCGGCGCCTGCTGGCTACCGGCTACAACGGCGTCCCCTCCGGCGTCACCCATTGCGAGGTCACCGGTTGCCTGCGGGAGGAGCAAAACGTCCCTTCCGGGGAGAGGCACGAACTCTGCCGGGGGCTGCACGCGGAGCAGAACGCGATCATCCAGGCGGCCCTGCACGGCGTATCCACGCGGGACGCCGTCCTCTACTGCACGAACCTTCCCTGCATCATCTGCGCGAAGATGCTGATCAATTCGGGAGTCCGGCGCGTGGTCTATCTCGACGGGTACACCGACCCCTTAACCGAACAGATGCTTTCCGAGGTGGGAGTGGTGCTGGTGCGGATGGAGGAAAGGGACCCGTGAATTGCCCCCGGTGCGGCCACGGGGACAACCGGGTGGTCGATTCCCGGGCCGGCAAGGACGGGGACGTGATCCGGAGGCGGCGGGAGTGCCTCTCCTGCCGGCGCCGTTTCACCACCTACGAGCGGGTCGAGGAGGAACTCCCCCTCGTGGTCAAGCGGGACGGGCGCCGCGAGCCGTTCGACCGCCAGAAGATCCTCACAGGTGTCCTGAAGGCTTGCGAGAAACGGCCGGTGAGCTATGCCGCCATCGAGCAGGTAGTGGACGCGCTGGAAGGGGAGTTCCATGGATCGGGCGAAAAAGAGGTGTCCTCGGTGCAGATCGGTGAGCGCGTGATGGCCGAGCTGCTCACCATGGACGACGTCGCCTACGTACGGTTCGCCTCCGTATACCGCCAGTTCAAGGACATCAGCCAGTTCGTGGAGGAGATCAAGACGCTGATCTCGGAGACTCCCGAACGTCCACCGAAGCGATAACAAAGCGCACCGGATGTCCTTTCCACGCCCCGAGTTCATGCGCATGGCCCTTACCGTCGCCCGAAGGGGGGCGGGAAGAACGTCGCCGAACCCGGCTGTCGGGGCCGTCCTGGTGCGGAAGGGCAAGGTGGTGGGAGCAGGCCACCACAGGGCGGCAGGGATGCCGCACGCGGAAATCGTGGCCCTGCGCGACGCGGGGACGGCCGCCCGGGGGGCGGACCTGTACGTGACCCTGGAGCCGTGTGTCCACACGGGGCGCACCGGCCCATGCACCGGGGCGATCATTGCGGCAGGCGTGAAACGGGTGGCGGCGGCGATGCAGGACCCGAATCCACTCGTTGCCGGGAAGGGGTTCCGTGTCCTGCGACGGGCCGGTATCTCCGTTGTCAGAGGACTGATGGAAGAGGAGGCGCGCTCCCTCAACCGGCCCTATTGCCGGTGGATCGTATCCGGCAGGCCGTTTGTAACGTTGAAGCTGGCCGTCTCGGTGGACGGCCAGATCGCCTCCGCCACGGGGGATTCCCGGTGGATAAGCGGCGAAGCGGCGCGTAAGATGGTCCACAGGATGCGATCGGAAGCGGATGCCGTGCTGGTCGGAGGGGAAACGTTTCGGCGGGACGCTCCGCTGCTCACGTCGAGGATTCCGGGGGGGAGGAATCCGAAGAGGGTGATTCTTACCTCGAGGATCGCCGGAGTTGCCCGAAGCGGAAAGTTCCTCGAGGCGGGGGGGGAGGTAATCGTAGTGGCTCCCCGGAGTGTCCCGCGGAAGGAAGTGGAACGGTTCAGGTTCTTAGGAATCCGGGTTCTCCTCCTTCCTGCACGAAAGGGGCGGATCGAGGCGGGTGCATTCCTCGACTCCCTGGGAAGGGAAGGGATCACCTCCCTCCTCGCGGAAGGGGGAGGCAAAACGGCGGGGTGGCTCGTCGAGGCGGGTGCGGTGGACCGGTACGTCTTTTTCCTCTCCCCGCTCCTTCTCGGCGAAGGAGTCCGGTCGATCGCCGGCTTTGCCGCCCGCCGTGTGAAAGAGGGGAGGCGGCTGATGATCACGAGGATTGCGAGGACGGGAGGCGATCTGATGGTGGTCGCGGAGCCTGCCCCCGCCGTGTGAGGGGATATGTTTTCCGGTATCGTTGAAGAAGTCGGCACCGTGGTGTCGGTGGATTCCCGGGGTACGGGCCGCGTTCTGTGCGTATCCACGGGGCTCCCCCTGGACGAGATCCGGGTCGGGGACTCCCTCTCGGTCTCCGGGGCATGCCTTTCGGTGACCGCAAAGGAGAAGGGAAGGTTTTTCGCGGATGTCTCCGCGGAGACGCTGTCCCGGACGACGTTGCGGACGCTTTCGAGGGGGTCGAGGGTGAACCTGGAGCGTTCCCTTTCCCTTGCCGGCCGCCTCGACGGCCACCTGGTGTACGGACACGTCGACGGGACCGGGACGGTCCGCGAGGCCCGGCATACGGGCGAGTCGCGGGTATTCCATATACGAACCGATCCATCTATAATGAAACACGTTGTTTTCAAGGGCGCCGTGGCCGTGGACGGCGTGAGCCTCACGATCAGCTCCGTCCATCCGGAGGGATTCGAAGTCACCCTGATCCCTCTGACTCTGGAGCGGACGACATTCGGGAGCCTGCGCCCGGGGGAAGCGGTCAACGTGGAGACGGACATCATCGGGAAATACGTCCTGAAATATCTCGAAGGCCGGGGAAGCGGCATCTCTCCGGATTTCCTGAAAAAACACGGGTTCGCATAGAAAGGATGCCGGCGAGATGATTTTATCGACGATCGAGGAAGCCCTCGAGGACATTCGGGCGGGAAAGATGATCATCCTCGTCGATGACGAGGACCGGGAGAACGAGGGAGACCTGACGATAGCGGCCGACCACGTCTCGCCCGAGGTGATCAACTTCATGGCGCGGCACGGCCGGGGGCTCATCTGTCTGAGCATCACGGAGGAGCGGGCGAGACAGCTCCAGCTTCCGCCCATGGTGCAGGACAACTCCTCCCCGTTCGGGACCGCCTTCACGGTTTCCGTCGAGGCCCGCAAGGGCGTCACCACGGGAATTTCGGCGCACGACCGCTCGACCACCATCCGGGTAGCGATCGCGCCATCCGCCCGGCCCGATGACCTCGTTCGGCCGGGACACGTGTTCCCTGTTGTGGCGCGGAAGGGCGGTGTCCTCGTTAGGACGGGGCAGACCGAGGGATCCGTCGACCTGGCCCGCCTGGCCGGGTGCTCCCCCGCGGGCGTCATCTGCGAGGTCATGAACGAGGACGGGACGATGGCCCGCGTGCCCGATCTCCGGAAGTTCGCAAAGGAGCATGGGCTGAAGATCGCCTCCATCCGGGACCTCGTCGAGTACCGCATGCACCGCGAGCGGCTCGTCAAGCGGGTGGGCGAAACCGAGATGCCCATCCGGACGGGCGGGGAGTTCACGGCGATCGCATACCGGAACACGATGAACGGCGATACGCACATCGCCATGGTCAAGGGGGAGATTCAATCCGGCGTCCCGGTGCTCGTTCGCGTGCATTCCGAGTGCCTGACGGGCGACGTGTTCGGGTCGGTCCGGTGCGACTGCGGGGAGCAGCTCCGCAACGCGCTGGAGAGGATCCAGACCGAGGGGAGTGGGATCCTCCTGTACATGCGGCAGGAAGGCCGGGGGATCGGGCTCGAGAACAAGATCCGCGCCTACCGGCTGCAGGACAAGGGATTCGACACCGTCGAGGCGAACCAGCGGCTGGGGTTCAAGCCGGACCTGCGCGATTACGGGGTCGGGGCCCAGATCCTCGTGGATCTGGGTGTCCGGGATATCCGCCTGCTCACGAACAACCCGAAGAAGATCATCGGACTCGAGGGGTACGGCCTGCGGGTGGTCGAGCGGGTCGCCGTCGAGGTACCCCCGAACGATTCGAACGTCAAGTATCTCAAGACCAAGAAGAAGAAAATGGGGCACATCCTGAGCGTGGATTAGAGGAGGGGAGATGGTACGGACAGTCGAGGGGGACCTCCAGGGGCAGGGACTGAAAATCGCGATCGTAGTCGCGCGGTTCAACAGCTTCATTACCGAGCGCCTAGTGGAGGGGGCGGTGGACGCCCTTCGTCGGCACGGGGTCCAGGAGAAGGACATCACCCTCGTGAAAGTCCCCGGCTCCTTCGAGCTCCCCCTGGGGGTCAGGCGCGTGTCCGCAGGGAAGGTCGACGCCGTGATCGCCCTCGGCGCGCTCATCCGCGGGGGAACCCCGCATTTCGATTACCTGAGCGCGGAGGTCACGAAAGGAATCGCGCAGGTGATGCTCGACTCGGGTGTCCCGGTCTCCTTCGGAGTGCTCACGACAGACACCGTGGAGCAGGCGATCGAAAGGGCGGGGACCAAGGGGGGGAACAAGGGATTCGAGGCCGCCCTGTCCGCGATCGAAATGGCGAAGCTCCTGCGCCAGATGTAACGGCCTGGGGGGGTAAGGGGCTTAGGGGAGATTGCGCCGGGAATCTCGGGAAAAGGTCTTTCAAACGCTGTTCATGATGGATTTCCTGGGGGTTGGCCCGGACGAGGCCATCCCCCTTTTTGCTTTGGTGTTCCCGTCTCCTCCGGATGCGGAATATTACGAGGGGACGATCCGGGGGGTGTGGGAGCATAAGTCGGAGGTCGACGGCCTGATCCGCCAGGCGGCAGAGAACTGGCGACTCGAGAGGATGACGATCGTGGACAGGAACATCCTTCGCCTGGGAGCGTACGAGATCAGCCGGTCCGGCGACATCCCGTTCGTCGTGGCGATCAACGAGGCGGTCGATCTCGGCAAGCGGTTCGGATCGGAGGAGTCCGGGGCGTTCGTCAACGGGATCCTGGACAAGATCTCGGAAATCACGAGAAAAAAGGTGAGGCCGTGAAATATCAACCGAAGGCGATCGAGGAAAAGTGGCAAAAGCGGTGGGAGGAGGAAGGGATCTTCCGCTGCCCGGACGAGATCACGGCCCCGAAGTTCTACTGCCTCGAGATGTTCCCGTACCCGTCCGGGCGCATCCACATGGGGCACGTCCGCGTCTACACGATCGGGGATCTCATTGCACGCTTCAAGCGGATGCGGGGGTTCCAGGTTCTCCACCCCATCGGCTGGGACGCCTTCGGCCTGCCCGCGGAAAACGCCGCCCACCGGCACGGCACCCACCCCGCCCAGTGGACCTGGGAGAACATCGGATTCATGAGGCAGCAGCTCCGCGAGCTCGGGATCTCGTACGACTGGGAACGCGAGTTCTCCACCTGCTCCCCCGAGTATTACCGGTGGGAGCAGGTGTTCTTCCTCTGGATGCTGGAGGACGGGATCGCCTACCGCAAGAGGGCGCAGCTCAACTGGTGCGACGAATGCCAGACCGTCCTCGCCAACGAGCAGGTGAACCGGGACGGGACCTGCTTCATCCACGACCAGGTGCGCGTCACCCAGCGCGAACTCGACCAGTGGTTCCTCGCGATCACGAAGTACGCGGAGGAACTGCTCTCCGGGCACGAGGAACTCCGGGAAGGGTGGCCGGAGAACATTCTCGAGATGCAGCGGAACTGGATCGGGCGAAGCGAGGGGGCGGAGATCGACTTCCCCCTCGAGAGCGGAGACGGGAAGATCACGGTGTTCACCACGCGCCCGGACACGGTCTACGGGGCGACCTTCATGAGCATGGCCCCCGAACACCCGCTCGTCCTCGAGTTCGCCCGGAAGGCGGGGCGGGAAGCGGAGGTGCTCGAGTTCGTCAAGCGGGTCGCGCAGCAGGACAAGTTCGTCCGGTCCAGCGAGGAGACGGAAAAAGAGGGAATCTTTACCGGGGGAAGCTGCCGGAACCCCGCGACCGGAAGAAGTATCCCCATCTATGCGGCCAATTTCGTCCTGGTTGAATACGGAACCGGGGCCGTGATGGCGGTGCCGGCCCACGACCAGCGGGATTTCGAGTTCGCAAGGAAGTACGGGCTCCCCATCGAGGTCGTCATCCTGCCCGAGGGGGAGCTGCTGTCTCCCGACACGATGACTGCCGCCTACGAGGGGCCGGGGCGCATGGTCGACTCCGGACCCTTCACCGGCTTGCAAAGTGAGGTGGGGAAGAGGAAAGTCACGGCGCATTTCGAGGAGAAAGGGTTCGGGAAAGGGAAGATCCAGTACCGCCTTCGCGACTGGGGAGTGAGCCGGCAGCGGTACTGGGGATGCCCCATCCCCGTCATCCACTGCAATGTGTGCGGCGTCGTCCCCGTCCCCGCCCGGGACCTTCCGGTGGTTCTCCCCGAAGATCTTCCCTACACCCGCGAGAAAGGAAACCCCCTGGCCTCGGCAAAGGAATGGATAGAGGTCTCCTGCCCGGCATGCGGTGGTCCGGCCAGACGCGAGACGGACACCTTCGACACCTTCTTCGAGTCGAGCTGGTACTTTCTCCGGTACATCGATCCGAAGAACGACAGGGAGGCGCTTGACCGGGAAAAGATGCGCAACTGGATGCCCGTGGATCAGTACATCGGCGGCGTGGAGCACGCCTGCATGCACCTCATCTATGCCCGGTTCTTCCACAAGTACCTCCGAGACCGCGGCCTCGTACCCGGGAACGAGCCGTTCCGCCGGCTCCTGTCCCAGGGGATGGTGTGCAAGCAGACGATGGAGTGCCCGAAACACGGATGGCGGTACCCGGAGGAGGCCGACGAGAAGGGAAGGTGCAGGCAGTGCGGGGAGCAGGTTACGGTCGGGCGCTCGATGAAGATGTCGAAGTCGAAGCGCAACGTAGTGGAGCCTTCCGTGCTGATCGAGCGGTATGGAGCGGACACGGCGAGGCTTTTCTCCCTCTTCGCATCGCCTCCCGAAAAAGATCTCGACTGGAGCGAGCAGGGGGTCGAGGGGGCATACCGGTTTCTCGGCCGGGTATTCCGGCTTCTCGCACAGCGCAGGGAGGCCGTCTCGCAGGCGGAGGGGAGTTGGGACGAATCGGCTACGACCCGGCAGATCCGCAGGGTGACCCACCGGTCGCTCAAGAAGGTGACCGGGGACGTGGAAGAGAGGTTCCACTTCAACACGGCCCTCTCCGCGATCATGGAGATGGTCAATTTCCTGTACCTGGTCGAGGACGCAGCCTGGGAGTCTCCGGGGACGGCCCCGGCGCTTCGGGAGGCGGTCAGGATCCTTCTCCTCATGCTGGCTCCCTTCGCGCCCCACCTGAGCGAGGAGCTCTGGGAGTGGATCGGGAAGAAAGATCTGGTGTCGGCACAGCCGTGGCCTCCCTTCGACGAGGAAGTCGCCCGGGCGGAGGAGCTCCTCGTGGTCGTGCAGATCAACGGGAAGCTCAGGTCGAGGATCACCGTGGATGCCGGGGCTACCGAGGAGGAGATCCGGTCGATGGTCTTAGCCGATCCCCGAGTGCTCGAATACACGGAAGGGAAAAAGATCCGCAAAATGGTGTACGTTCCCAAGAAACTCGTGAGCATCGTGGTGTAGGCGCATGGGTTCCGTTCTTACACCTCCCGGGAAAGGCCCGGGCAAGGATTCCCGACCGTTCCGCGAAACCGCCCGGGGCGTCCGGTTATTTTCGACCGCACGTCGCGTCGCCTGTGTTCTCTCTCTCTTCCTGCTCCTCTATCCTCCTGCGTGCGGCTACAGGCTCCAGGGGAGGCCGGACTCGCATTTCGCCGATCCCGGGATCCGGGTGGACCTGCGGCCCTTCGTGAACGAATCCCTCGTCCCGGACGGAGGGGCATACCTCGCGTCCCGCCTGCGGGAGGAGATGCGCAGGATTGGCTTCCGGGGGAGATTCGAGCGAAGCATGGCGGATTACCTCGTCGAGGGGAGAGTGGGGGAGATCCAGGTGGATGTGTTATCCCAGGGGGAGGACGACTTCGCCCTTGAGTACCGCATGACGATCTCCGTGAATATCCGCGTGGTCGAGATCACCCGGGGAAGGCTTCTCTGGAAGGAAGACGGGCTGACCGATGCCGCCTCCTTCTACGCCGGTCCCGACTTCCAGTACACGGAGTCCAACCGCCGGGTCGCGTTCGAGGAAATCTGCCGCAGGCTGGCCCGGAGAATCGGCCAGTCCTTGAGGGAGATCCTGTGAAAGCGTCCCCTGTTCCGTCCGTGTTCCGTTCCTGGATCCTGGGCGACCCGGCGCCTGCATACGTCCTGGGGGGTGAGGGAGCAAAACTCGCGGAAATGCTTGCGGAGGGGTTGGTGTCCCGGTTCCGGGAAGCAGGAGATACGGCGGAACTCGTCCACTGGAGCGTCACGGACCTGGAAAGAGAGTCCCCCGCCGCCACGTGGCGGTCCCCTTCGTTCTTCTTCCGTTGGCGCGTGTTCCTCCTCGCCGACGCGGGGGAGTGGAAGGCGGGCCCCCGCAAGGAGATCCTGTCCTATCTCGGGTCTCCCGAACCTTCCGTCCTTCTCGTGGTCCCCTGTTCCGATCGCAAGGCAAGGAGCCTGTTCGCCTCCGTTCGGGGGATACGATCGTCCTCCCCCGGGGAAGAGGATGTCGTCGCCGCCATGGCGGACTTCGCTGTTACCTTGGCGGCCGGTGAGGGAAAGAGCCTGTCCGGGGATGCAGCCGTTTTCCTGGCGAGATGGGTGGGATCGGATTTCCCCCGGTTCCGGTCGGAAATGGGAAAGCTGCTCGCCTTCGGGGCCGCGAAAGGGGAGATCGGGGAGGAGGAGATCCGGGAGGTTTGCGTTGCCGGGGGGATGGTGGATCCGTTCCGGTTGGCGGACGACCTGATGTCACGGGAACGGAAGAGGTGCCTCGAAAAGTTCCGCCGGTTCGCCGCTGGAGCGGAAACCGGAGATTACCATGCCCTGGTCGGGGCGATTGCATGGTCGGTAAGGAGAAAGCTGGCCGGGGGGAAGGGCGCCCCGTTCTCCGCAGCGAGGGGGGCCAAGATCCTCACGGCGTTGTCGCGGATCGACCGGGACCTGAAAGGAGGAAGTGGCCTGACCCCCGAGCAGGTTTTCGAGATCGGGCTGCTGAAGCTTCTTGTGTGAGGGGGGCCTTTACGCGACGTTCGGAGCCGCCTTCTGTACAGCCCGGGAAAGCCTCGCCACCTTCCGTGCGACGGTCTTCTTGTGAAGCACGCCCTTTGAGCCGGCCCGGGATAGGACGGAGGCGGCCTTTGAGAGAACCTTTCCTGCCTCCTCGGAGTTTCTGCTCTCCAGGGCGGACCGGACTTCCTTGATTGCGGATCTTACCGATGAGCGGATATGCCGGTTTCTCGCTCTTCGTTTCAGGCTCTGCTTGTGCCTCTTGATCGCGGACTTGCTCTTGGCCAATCGGTTCCTCCTGACGAGTCTGTGGAATGTACAGTAATTTAGCAAGATAATACGGGGAGGGAAGAGATGTCAAAGGAAAAGAACAGGAGCAGTAAACCTCGACGAAAGGAGATGCGCGGCCAGACCGGGATGGGGAAGGGGCTCTGCCGTACGCGACCGGTTCTCCTTCCGTATGGCGTGGCGTCCGTGGTCCTTCGGGCGGGGGTTCTGCAGTCGGTGGAATGGGAGGGCTCCCGGAAAAGGCTCGAGGCGATCCTGTCGGAAAAATTTCCCGGAGCAAAAGAGATCGACCCCGGGGAGTGCACGGCCGGTCGCCTCCTCCTTGCTTACTCCGGGGGACAGCGGGTCCCCGTGGAGTCCGTAGCCGCCGTACCGGTGGACTGGGATCGCGTTCGCGGTTTCCAGCGCGTGGTGCTGAAGGAGCTTGCCAAGGTTCCCTACGGGGAGACGACCACCTACGGCGAGCTTGCCGCAAGAGCCGGGAGAAGGAAGGCGGCACGCGCCGTTGGCGCGGCAATGTCACGGAACCCATGGCCCGTCATCCTACCGTGTCACCGGGTGGTGGGGGCCGGCGGGAAAATGGTCGGGTTCGGGAGGGGGATCGACGCGAAAAGAACTCTCCTGGCGTTCGAGGAAAGGAGCGCAGGCAACGCAACGGCGTGCTCAAGAAAAAGGCAAAATGGTTAACCCGCGCAACCTGCTCGCCGGCCGGGAACGTTCCACAGGGTCATCCACAACATTTCACCAGTTTATGTGGAAAGGGGAGGACGGGTCACTTGGTCATCTTTTTCGCTTTTTCCCAGAACCGGTCGAGCGTGGACAAATCCGAATTCTCTATGGAACATCCCGATTCCCTTGCGATATTTTCCATCGCTTCGAATCGCCGCTCGAACCGTTCGTTGGCCGAGATCATCGCGACCTCCGGGTTGATGTTGAGGAATCGGGCCAGATTGACCAGGGCGAAGAGCGTATCCCCAAGCTCGTGTTCCATCTCCTCGGGGTCTCCCTCGGAAACGGCATTTCCGAGCTCCTCCATCTCCTCCTCGACCTTCTTCATGACCTGCCCGGTGTTTTCCCAGTCGAATCCCGCGCGGGCCGCCTTTTTCGTGATTTTGGCGGCCCTGAGGAGGGAGGGGAAGCTTCTGGGGACGCCGCCGATGATGGAGGAGTGATTCCTGTTTTCCACCGTCTTCTTGATGTGCTCCCACTGGTGGGACACCGCTTCCGGCGTAGTAGCGCTGGCGTCGGAGAAGACGTGCGGATGCCTCCGCACCATTTTCTCCGATATGGAGTCGATCACGCCGGTGATGTCAAAATCCCCGTTTTCCCTTGCGATCTGGGCGTGGAAGAGAATCTGGAGAAGGAGGTCCCCCAGTTCCTCGCGCAGTTGTCCCGCGTCCTTCCGGGAGATGGCGTCCACGACCTCGTGGGCCTCCTCGAGCAGATACTGCCGGAGAGAGGCATGCGTCTGGGCCCGGTCCCATTCGCAGCCTCCCTCTCCCATGAGACGCTCCATGATCTTCACCAGTGACGGGAAATTGCTCATATCGGATTTTCCTCGAACCAATGATATCATACAATATTTATGAGGATTGAGGTTCAAAGCGATCGTGGTGCGTACGCTTCCGCGATCATTCTTTTCACTCTTTCCCTTCTGTTACTGGCGTTTCCGGGAAGGTGCGGAGCGGAGGAGCTTTTTCCCGGATACTCCGGCGAGGTGAGAACGCAGGCACATCGCGTGCTACAGGCAGCGGGCCCGGGGAAGGAGAAGGAACTGGCGAATGAGGTTCGGCGCCTTCGGAAGAGGATGTACTCCCACGGGGTTCTTTCCATCAACGTCATACCGGACCATGTTTTCCGGCGTGCAAACAAGGAAGGATGGAAGGGAAGCCTCGCATCCACTTTCCGCGTGATCGCGGAAGTTTCTCCCCTGTCGGTACAGATGTGGGCCTGGATGGTAAAGGAGGATATTCTCCGCCTCCGGCTGTCGGAACTCTATTCCGACTTCAAGGGATTGGCGGGGGCGCTCCGGGGATTCGGGCCGGCCCTCGTAGGGTACGCCGCCTGGATCATCTCCTTCGCCTCGGCGGCTGTCTGCTGGTTCGCGGTGTGGATCTCGCTCGCCCTGTTCCTCCGGGCACGTCCTTCCCTGGAACTGGACATATCCCGTGTCGTCCGCCTTCCACTGCGGGAGTACTTTTCCCCTCTGGCCGCGGTCGTTCTTTTCCTCCTGCCGCTCGGTGCCGGTTTCGGACTCGTGGTTGTGGTGTGCTACTGGATGTTGTTTTCGGTGGCCTACATGCGGCGAGCGGAACTGATACTGATGACCACCGCGATCCTCCTCCTCGCAACCCTTCTTCTCGGGGGAAGCATGCTCCATCTTTTGCACAGGGTGACAGGAGACGCGCCAAAGGAGGGGTGGCTGGGAGCCGACGGGTATCTCCCGCAACAGTGGCCCGCGGAAGCCCGGAAGGGGCAAGTGCCGGTCGGGGGGGCGGCGCCCTACTGGCTGGTCGAATTTTCCCAGGCGCGCGCGGCGATGCAGATGGGAAGTCCCGCGGAGGCGGAACGAATCTGGACGGGACTCTTGGAGGCGGGGAAGGATCTTCCCGAGGTGTACAACAACAGGGGAATCGCCCGCGCAAAACAGGGAAAGATGAAGGAAGCCTTGTCCGACTTCGAGGCTGCGCTGGCAAGGCGTCTTGAGGATGGGCCCGCCCTGTGGAACGCCTACCAGGTGTACCTCCAGGTATTCAACCTGGAGCAGGCGAGGCTGCTCCAGCCGCTGGCATGGGACAGGATCCGGAAGATTTCCCCCTACCGTTTTCAACCCACGGACATGGACCCCGGGGAGTGGCTGGCCTCCCCCCTGCCCATAAGGCAGCTGATCCGGGTGATCGTGCAGCGCCGGGGAGACCTGCTAAGGCAAGCGGGCGAGGGAGAGTATTACCGGATGTTCTTCCGGCCTCTCACGCCCCGGGTCGCCATCCTTTTCCTCGTCCTCGTGTGGCTGTCCTCGGTAGTCTGGAAAATATATTCCATGCGGGTCTGGGTTCATAACACCTGCAGGGGATGCGGTACCCAGACCCTCGTCGTGGGGATCCGGGAAGCCAGCGATTTCTGCAACATGTGCCATGCGCAGGTCGGCTGGGGAATCCGGGTCGGGGAGGAGAGAGAACGGAGGGCCCTGGGGATCCGGATGCATCGAAATTACGTAAAGGCAGTCTCCTTCCTGTTGCCCGGCTCCGGAGGGTTGTGGGCGGGGAAGGAACTTCGGACGATGGTCTACGTGGCATTTCTCAGCCTGTCTCTTGCGATCCTGTCGTTGTCTCTCGGTGCCCAGGAAACGGGCGATATCGTCTCCGAGCTGCAGTCCATCGTCGCACGCTGGGCCATCCTCGTCACGGTCGTTCTGTGGCTGGCAGGGGCGGCGTGGGGGATCAGGTCGTTCGAGAAGATGCAAAAGACGATCGGGATCACCGGGGAAAGGAGGTAAGACGTGCGGGGGAAGATATCCGACTTCGGCATCCCGGAAATCTTTCAGCTGGTGGCAAGCCAGCAGAAGAGCGGTGCCCTTACGATCCGCGGAGATGGAAGGGAGACGGTGTTTCTCTTCTCGGACGGGATGATCGTCGACGTGGTGCCAGACCGGCAGCGGGCCCAGCACGCTCTGCTCGGAAACATGCTGGTGGCTGCGGGCTACCTGACCGCGGAGGAGCTCCGCCGCATCCTCGCCTTGCAGGAGAAGGAGGGGAGGAAGATCGGGGAGATTCTGGTGGAGAAGGGAAAGATCTCCCGGGAGAAGCTCGCCAAGTATCTCTACCTGCAGGTGAAGGACAGCATCTACTACACCCTTCGGATCAAGGAAGGCGATTACCGGTTCGAGGTGTTTGCCGTACGGCCTCCCTCGTGGATGGTCGCTTCCATGCGGGCGGACGTGTTGCTCATGGAAGGGATGCAGTTTCTCGACGAATATCCGCAATTACGAGAGAAATTTCCGGTGGGGACATTCCAGGTCGTGCGGAAAACCGGCGTGAAGATCGATCCGGTGGCCCTGCCCGAGGAGGAGAGGGGAGTCTGGAACGTTATCGATTATTCCCCCGACCCGTACCGGTTGTTCCGGAAGGCCTGCCTCTCATGGTACGAGGGCCTGAGAGCCTTGTGGGGGCTCTGGGACCGGGGTCTGGTGGAGGTCTCCGGGGTGGACGAGGAATGGCCGGACGCGGAGGATGTTTTCCGGAAGAGCATGTCCCGGAAATACGCGATCGGCTGTGCGCGTGCTGTGGTATGGACGCTGACAGCGGTCGTGGCGGGATCCTGGGTGTACACGGTTCTCTTGTCCCCCTCGGTAACCCGCATCTTCGCAGGCTGGGCGAATTTCTACCGGTGAGGAAGGGCGGAGAAACCGATGGAGCCGACTAGGTTGGGGGACCGGACGGTCCGCTTCGACGATCCCGAGGTTCTCGCGGATCTGTTCGGGAGCCACGACGAACACCTGAAAATCGTGGAAAAGTCCCTGGAGGTCAGGATACTCCCGAAGGGGAACGTGCTGACCGTGACCGGCGACACGCTCCAGGTGGAGCTTGCGACCAAGGTTCTTACGGGGCTGTACCGGGTTCTCCGGAAGGGAATCCCCATCACGTCGAACGACGTTGTGGCCGCGGTCAAGATCGTCCGCTCGGACCGGAACGCCGAGGTCGCGTCCGTGTTCGAGGACGTGGTGTTCAAGTCCTCCCGCAACAAAATCATCACGCCCAAGAGCGTTGCGCAGAAAATATACCTCGACGCCATCCGCGATTTCGACATCGTCTTCGGGACCGGTCCTGCGGGAACGGGCAAGACATTCCTCGCCATGGCGATGGCGGTCAGTTTCCTTCTGCGAAAGGAGGTCAAAAGGATCGTCCTCGCACGCCCGGCGGTCGAGGCGGGCGAAAAACTCGGATTTCTCCCCGGGGACATGGCCGAGAAGGTCAACCCCTACCTTCGGCCGCTTCACGACGCCCTCTACACGATGCTCGAATACGAGCAGGCGGGGAAGATGGTGGAGAGGGGAGTCATCGAGGTCGCCCCGCTTGCCTTCATGCGGGGAAGGACGCTCAATGATTCCTTCGTGATCCTCGACGAGGCGCAGAACACGACCTCCGAACAGATGAAGATGTTCCTGACCAGGATCGGGTTCGGCTCCAAAGCCGTGATCACGGGGGACATCACCCAGACGGATCTCCCGTCAGGACGAATCTCCGGGATGAATGAAGCACTCTCCCTCCTGAGGGGGGTGGAGGGGATCCAGTTCTGCTGGTTCACCGAGATCGATGTGGTAAGGCATCCGATCGTACAGGAGATCATAAAGGCCTATGAACGTTACGAAAAACGGACCCAGGAATAACCGCACCCCCGATTCCTCGACGGGGACGAAGAAAAGCCGTTTGCTGAAAGAGGGGGCCCTGGGGCTTCTCTCCGCGGCGGTTTTCGTCTCCCTCTTCTACCTGTGGGGCGAGGAATGGCTTCCCCGCACAGGCGGCAGGTACGAGCAGATGTTTCCTTTCGTGGGAGCGGTAGCCCTCACTCTGGCGGTCACCCTGTTTCTGACGGAATGGTTCGGGTTTGCGGGGAGGGAGGTCCGGAAGGTGCGGCTGGCCGCGAGGGATTTCCTGTTCCTGTGTTCTCTGACCCTTGCGCTTTTCTTCTTCGCGAAGGCGGTGACGGATATTCTCCCTTTTACCCCCTATTCCCGTGGTGGGAACGTCCCCCCGCACATCTACGTCTACCTCATTCCCCTCCCGGCTTTCGCCATGGTGGTGCGGGTCCTTCTGAATTCGGAGGTGGCGATCCTGTTCACCGTAGCCGCTTCCGTGCTTTCGGCCGCCGCGGCCCAGGGGACGTGGTCGAGCTTCCTTTTCCTGCTTCTCGCGGGTACGGCGGGGGCGTCCCGGTCGGGAAGGGTGCCGGACCGGTACAGGATGCTCTGGGCGGGCGTGCTCACCTCTCCCGTGTGCGCCCTTGCCGCCGTGGCGCTCGAGTTCGCATTTCACGGTGGTTCGGGAATCGTGTGGGCAGGGTTGTTTGCGGCGGTGAACGGACTTGCCGCCGGTCCGATCGCTCTCGCCATCCTGCCGGTGGCCGAGTTTGCCTTCCGGTACACCAGTGATATCCGCCTCATGGAACTTTCGAGCACGAACCATCCGCTGCTCCAGCGCCTTATGACCAAGGCGCCGGGCACGTTCCACCACAGCGTCGTGGTGGGGACATTGGCCGAGGCAGGCGCCGCGGCGATTGGCGCCAACCCGTTGCTCTGCCGGGTGGCGGCGTTGTTCCACGACGTGGGAAAGATCTCCAAGCCCGAATACTTTTTCGAGAACCAGGCCGGCGTCGGCAACGTCCACGACACTCTGACACCGGGGATGAGCCGGATCGTCATCCTCTCCCACGTCAAGGAGGGAGTCCGGCTCGCGGAAGAGCACCGGCTGGGGGAGCGGATCACGGAAATCATCTCCCAGCACCACGGCACCGGCCTCCTCTACTTTTTCCTGGAAAAAGCGCAACCGATGATCAGGGAGCGCAAGGCGTCCGAGGAAAGTTTCCGTTACCCGGGGCCGCGGCCCAGGACGCGGGAGGCCGCCATCATCATGCTTGCGGATGCCGCCGAGGCCGCCAGCAGGAGCCTCCGGAGCCCTTCTTCCGGGGAGATCGAGGAGGCGGTTACCCGGATCGTGAACCGGACCTATCTCGACGGCCAGCTTGACGAGTGCGACATGACGCTGCGCGATCTCTCCTCGGTCGGCAAGGCGTTCAGCAGGGTACTTTCCGCCGTTTCCCACGCCCGCGTCGAATACCCGACAACACGGGCGAGCAGGACCCGGTGAGCCGGGGAATCCCCAGGTACCGGGTCAGCATCCGGCAGCACGTGCGGCCGGCACCCCTTCGCGCGGATTTACTCCGGACACTCGTCCGAAGGGCCCTTCGTTTCCTGGAGGTACCCGGGGCGGATCTGCGCATCCTGGCGGTGGACGACGAGGAGATGGAGCAACGGAACCGGGAGTTTCTCGGTCGCGCGGAAACGACGAACGTAATCTCCTTTCCCGAAGACGATCCGGAAGGGGGAAGGCCCGTTCTCCTTGCGGGGGACATCCTCCTTTCCGTCCCGGAATGTCTCTCGCAGACGAGGGACTGGCCGTGCTCGAAGGAGGAAAGGGTTTTCTACTTCGTCGTCCACGGTGTGATGCACCTCCTCGGGTACGATCACGAAAGGGGGAAAGCGGAGGCAGCCCGGATGCGCAGGGAGGAAATCCGGGTGTACCGCTCCTGCATGCCAGAGGGGAGAAGCCCCATTTGAAGGGCACCCCTGCCGAGGACATCGCCCGGGGCTTCCCCTCTTTTTGGACCTCCCTGCCCGGAACGTTCGCGCTCTCCGCGGCCTTTTCCTGTCTGTACGCGCTGGGAATGCCGGGGTACGGCGTCCCGGGACTTCCCTTCACGTGCCTCGTCCCTCTCCTGGTCCTTTCCACTACGTCCGCCAACGCCCGCCAGGCAGCGCGAAGGGGATTTTTCGCGGGGACTCTCGCCAATCTTCTCCTCGTCTACTGGATCGCTTACACGATAGCCGTGCCGGGAAATCTGGGTTGGTTCCTGGGGGGGCTTGCGGCCCTTCTCGTCTCGGCCTATCTGGCGGTCTATGTCTCGCTTGCCGCGGCCTTCGCCCACCGGGTACGGAGGCGGTTCGGAATCGCGGGACTTTGGGTGTTCCCCGTGGCGTGGGTATGCGTCGAGTACGGGAGGTCGGTCCTGTTCTCCGGGTTTCCCTGGCTCCTCCTCGGGTACAGCCTCTCCGAACATTCTCTGCTCCGCCAGGCAGCCGACCTGGCGGGTGTTTACGGGCTGGGGTTTCTCCTGGCGATGGCGAATGTGTGTCTGTACATGGCCGGGGCAAAGGCAGCCCTTGGGGAACGCAGGGGTATCCTCCTGCATCTGGCCGGTGCGGTCGCGGTCGCGGCGTTTCTGCTGGTGTACGGGACAGTCGGAAAGGTCCCGGAGAGTCCGGGAACCCCGGGAGAAACCGTCCGGGCGGGGATCGCCCAGGGGAATATCGACCAGTCGGTCAAGTGGGACCCCGATCACCAGAAGGAGACGCTTCGGATTTACAGGGCCTTGACGAAGGAAGCTGCGCAGAGTGGCTCGGAGGTGGTCGTATGGCCGGAGACTGCCGCCCCGTTCTTCTACGGATGGGAATCGGAGATGAGCACCGTGGTGGACGCCGTGGCGGCGGAGAACCGGGTACCGCTCATCTTCGGCGCTCCCTGGTTCGATCCTTCCGAGGGAGGCAGATACTACAACAGCGTGTTCCACCTCGGGGCAAGGGGGATCGCGGAGGGGCGGTACGACAAGAGACGTCTCGTCCCGTTCGGGGAGTATATCCCCCTTCGCCGCCTGCTCTTTTTCCTTCAAAAGCTGACCGAGGGCGAGGAGGATTTCTCCGCGGGGAGGGGGCCGGCACTGTTCACCGTGCGCGGGAAACCCGTAGGTGCCACCGTCTGTTACGAGGCGGTCTTCCCGGGGATCGTCAGGGAGAGCGTCCGGGAGGGCGCAACGTGGCTGGTGAACGTCACCAACGATGCATGGTTCGGGGACACGGTTGCGCCCCATCAGCACTTGGCCATGGCGAGGATGCGGTCGGTGGAGTTCCGGAGGCCCCTGGTGCGCGCCGCGAACTCCGGGATAAGCGCGATCATCGACGAAAGGGGAGAGGTGTTGGCGAGATTGGATCTTTTCCGAAAGGGGATTATCGTAGCGGATATTGTGCCGCGCACGGAAGAGACGGTATATGCAAAAACAGGTGATATATTCGCAATTTCCTGTATTATAATAACCATTTTATTTCTGATCATCCCCGGGAGAGGATCTCATGGCAACAGGAGTCCTGGCAGAAAAAGCCGCTTTGTTTGAGTCACGTTTCGACGATCTTCGGGGCTACCTTTGAAGTAGAACGGAAAAATGCCCGTCTGATCGAGCTCGAGGCGGAAACCGCGAAGGAAGGGTTGTGGGATTCCCCCGAAAAGGCGGAATCCCTCCTGAAGGAGCGCAAGGCTCTCGAGACGATTCTCACAAAATGGGCCGACATGGCGAAATCCCTGGAAGACCTCCGCGCGTACCTCGAGCTCTATGACGAGGAAGAAGATCCTTCCCTCGCCGCCGAGATCGAACAGCACATAGAATCCCTGTCCGCGCGTCTCGACGAGTTGGAGATGGAGCGGATGCTAAGCGGGGAAAGCGACGACAGGAACGCCATCGTGACGATCCACGCAGGCGCCGGCGGGACGGAGTCCCAGGACTGGGCGGAGATGCTTTTCCGGATGTACACCCGGTTTGCCGACAGGGGCGGGTTCGGCGTCGAGGTAGTCGAGCGGCAGGAGGGGGAGGAGGCCGGGATCAAGGGAGCCACCTTCCTCGTTTCAGGGGATCATCCGTACGGGTACCTGAAGGCGGAAAGCGGCGTGCACCGCCTTGTGCGAATTTCCCCCTTCGATGCGAACAAGAGGCGGCACACGTCGTTCGCGTCCGTTTTCGTATCGCCCGAGATTGACGAAGACGTCCAGATCCAGATCAACGACTCGGACCTGAGAATAGACACCCTCCGGTCGAGCGGGGCGGGGGGCCAGCACGTCAACAAGGTCGAATCCGCGGTCCGGATCACCCACGAACCGACCGGGGTCACGGTTCTGTGCCAGCAGGAGAGGTCGCAACACAAGAACCGTGCCATGGCGATGAAGATTCTCCGGTCGAAACTGTACGAAATCGAAATGCGCCAGCGGGCGGAAAAGGTGGCGGAAGCGCACAAGTCGAAAAAGGAGATCGCCTGGGGGTCACAGATCCGGTCTTACGTCCTTGCCCCCTATCGCATGGTGAAGGACCACCGGACGGGACACGAAACGGGGAACGTGGACGCCGTCCTCGACGGCGATCTCATCGCATTCATCCGGAAATATCTCCTTTCCGCGGGTGCGGAAGGCGAGCAGCGCTCCGCGTAGGCGGAAAACCGGCGAAAACGCAACGGAGGGGCTCCGCGTGACGGAAGAGTGGAACGACCTCGTCAGGGAACGGATGCGGAAAGCGGATGAAGTCCGGCGGCGCGGCGAAAACCCGTACCCGAACGACCAGCGGGTGGGGTGGACGACGGCGGACGCGAAACGGGCCGCCGAAGGCAAGGAGGGGGAAGACCTGGCGAAGGAGGAGATCCGGGTCGACATCGCCGGCCGGGTCGTGGCCGCGCGGCATTTCGGAAAAGCGGCGTTCCTGGTGATCGCCGACCGGTCCGGAAGGCTGCAGGCATATCTTACGCAGGACAGGATCGGCGAGGAGGGGTACAACCGTTTCCGGGAGACGACGGACATCGGAGACATCGTCTGGGTGGAAGGACCTCTTTTCCACACCCGCACGGGGGAGCTGACCGTCCAGGCGGAGAATTTCCGCCTTCTCACCAAGTCTCTCAGGCCTCTTCCCGAAAAGTGGCACGGGCTCTCAGACGTGGAGACCCGCTACCGCCAACGGTACGTGGACCTGATCGTCAACGAGGGGTCTCGGGAAGTCTTCCTGCGCCGCAGCCAGATCATCTCGTTTCTCAGGAACTTTCTGACATCGCGGGACTTCCTCGAGGTGGAGACCCCGATGATGCAGCCTGTGGCCGGCGGTGCGACCGCCAGGCCGTTCGTCACGCACCACAACACCCTGGACATGGATCTGTTCCTGCGGATCGCTCCCGAGCTGTATCTCAAGAGGCTTCTCGTGGGGGGAGTGGAGCGGGTCTTTGAAATCAACAGGAACTTCCGGAACGAAGGGATCTCCACGCAGCACAACCCGGAATTCACGATGCTCGAGTTCTACCAGGCGTACGCAACCTACGAGGATTTCATGGACCTCACGGAGACCATGTTGTCCTCCCTCGCGTTCTCCCTCTTCGGAAAGACCGCCGTGAGCGTCCAGGGGGAGACGATCGATTTCGCCCCCCCCTGGGACCGGATGACGGTCGCCGGTGCGGTCGCGAGGTTCGGGAACGTTCCCGAAGAGAGGTTGTCCGACCCGGGGTTCCTCCGGGAAATGGCCCGGGGGCTCGGGCTGCCCGTGAAGGAAGACGTTCCGGCGGGCGCTCTCCTTACCGCCCTCTACGAGGAGGTCGCCGAGCCGAAGATCAAAGGGCCCGCGTTCGTTACGGAGTACCCAATCGAGGTGTCGCCCCTGTCCCGGGCGAGCGATTCCCGCCCGCACGTAGTGGACCGTTTCGAGCTGATTGTCCGGGGGAAGGAGATCGCCAACGCCTTTTCGGAGCTGAACGACCCCCGGGAGCAGAGGCGGCGGTTCGAGGAACAGCTGCGCGCCCGGGAGAGGGGGGACGAGGAGGCGCACGCGATGGACGAGGATTTCCTCCGCGCACTCGAATATGGGATGCCCCCGGCGGCGGGGGAGGGGATCGGGATAGACCGCCTGGTGATGCTTTTCACCGACTCCCCCTCCATCCGGGACGTCATCCTCTTCCCGCAGCTCCGGAAGGAGGGATAGCGGCGGGTGGCTCTCCCGGTGGAATATTTCATCGGCCTGAAATATCTCCTGGCCAGGCGGAAGCAGACCTTCATATCCATCATCACCGTAATCTCGGTGTCGGGCGTTGCGGTCGGGGTTATGGCCCTCATCATCGTCCTTGCCGTAATGAGCGGTTTCGAGAAGGAGCTGAAGAGGCGGATTCTCGGGGCCACTGCCCATGTGCACGTGACAAGCCTCGAGGGAAGCGTCCCGGACCCCTTTGCCCTCGCCAGGCGTATCGGGACGATGGACGGTGTTGACGCGACGAGCCCGTACATATTCTCCCAGGTGATGATCTCCTCCGGAACGGGGTCGACGGGAGCGATCCTGCGCGGCGTGGACGTCGCAACCATCGGGCAGGTGACACGGCTCCCGCGGGACATTCGCAAGGGGAAGATCGAGGATCTCGGGAAGAAGACCGCCAAGGGCCTGCCCGGCGTGATCCTCGGGAAGGAGCTTGCCGCCAACCTGGGGGTTTCGCCGGGGGATCTCGTGGAGATCATGGTCCCCGGGGGGAACGTCACTCCGATGGGAGCGTTCCCGGGCATCGCGAAGTTCCGCATGGTGGGTCTTTCCGTCTCGGGGATGTACGAGTACGACTCCTCCTTCTCCTACGTGTCCCTGGAAGAGGCGGACAGGCTCATGGGGATGGCAGGGCGGGCCACGGGAGTCGAGGTGAAGGTCGACGACATCTATCAGGCGGGGCGGATCGCGACCCGGATCCGGGAGGAGCTCGGTTACCCCTATTGGGCAAAGGACTGGATGCAGAGCAACCGGAACCTCTTTTCGGCGCTGAAGCTCGAGAAGGTGGTCATGTTCATTATCCTCGTCCTGATCGTGATGGTTGCCGCCTTCAACATCATCAGCACGCTCATCATGGTCGTCATGGACAAGACGAAGGACATCGCCGTGCTCATGACCCTTGGCGCCTCGCGCAAGATGATCCGCAAGATCTTCGCCCTCGAGGGGCTCCTGATCGGAGTGACAGGAACCTTCGCGGGTACGATCCTGGGAAGCCTTCTCTGCTACCTCCTTCGGCGATATCAGTTCATACGGTTGCCGAGCGACGTGTACTACATCTCCACCCTGCCGGTAGCCCTTTCCCCGGAAATCCTGATTCTGGTCGGAGTGAGCTCCATCCTGATCTGTTTCCTTGCAACCCTGTACCCATCACGGCAGGCGTCCCTCGTCGACCCCGCAGAGGCGATCCGTTATGAATAGCAACGGGTTCCTGCGCGTCGAGAATCTCCGTAAGGAATTTCCGAAAAGGGGCGGACCGGTGGAGGTGCTCAAAGGGATCACCTTTACGCTGAACCGGGGAGAGATGCTCGGAGTGGTCGGGGTATCGGGTGCCGGCAAGACGACCCTCCTTCAGATCGTGGGAACGCTGGACCGGGCGACCTCGGGAAGCGTCTTCTACGACGGGCGGGACGTAACGTTGATGCCCGAGGAGATGCTTGCCGAGTTCCGGAACCGGAACGTGGGTTTCGTTTTCCAGTTCCATCACCTGCTGCCGGAGTTCGATGCGCGGGAGAACGTGATGCTCCCCTGCCTGATCGGTGGGATGGCCCGGGACGAGGCCAGAAAAAGGGCGGAGGACATGCTCTCGGAGGTGGGACTTTCCGAAAGGCTCACCCACCGGGTCGGGGAGCTTTCCGGAGGAGAACTGCAGAGGGTGGCCATCTGCAGGGCGTTGGTGATGGGCCCTGAAATCCTCCTGGCCGACGAGCCCACCGGGAACCTGGACAAGGAGACCGCAAGGGGGGTGGCGCAACTTCTGGGGGATCTGAACCGGAAAAAGGGGCTTTCCCTGGTGATCGTCACGCACAACGAAGAGCTGGCCGGAAGAATGCACCGGGTTCTGAAGATCGACGACGGGATCGTGCGTTGAGCGCCGCACGGGCGGCTGCCACGGCCGTCGCGGCCATTCTGGCGTTCGTGGTAATCCTTCCCCCGCACGTCGGTTCCGCTGATTTTTCCATCATGGAGATCCGGGTGGAAGGGGCTAGCCGGGTGGGATCGGACGCTATCTTCCGGGTCATGAAGTCCCGCGTGGGCGAGGGGTTCGACCCTGCAAAGATCCGGGCCGACGTCAAGGCTGTCTACCACATGGGGTATTTCTCCGACGTGAAAATCGACGCGGAAGAGGTTCCCGGCGGTCTGCGGCTGGTTGTGCTCGTCACCGAGAAGCCGATCGTCTCCTCGATCGACATCGAGGGGAACGACGAGGTGGAGACCTCCGAGCTCATGGAGGCGCTCTCGATCAAGGAACGGACCCTTTTCCAGGAGGAGAAGGTCAAAGAGTCGGCGCGCAAGATACGCGAAATCTACCATAACAGGGGGTTTTTGGACGCGACCATCGAATCGTATTTCGAGGAGGAGGTGGACGGTTCCATCAGCGTATCTTTCCGCATCACGGAGGGGGAAACGCTCCAGATCGAGGAGGTTCGCATCACCGGGAACCGGTATCTTGAGGGGAAGGAAATCCGGAAAGGGATGGAGACGGACGAGAAGGGGTTCTTCTCTTTCATTACCGACTCGGGAACGTTCAAGAAAGACGTTCTCGAAAACGATGTCCGGCGGATCGAGGTGCTGTACCAAGACAACGGTTTCCTGGAATCCAAGGTATCCGATCCCAAGATCGAAAGAGGTCCCAAGGGACTGCTGGTGACGATCCACGTGTTCGAGGGCCGGCAATTCCGCGTGGGGGAGGTAAGCTTCTCCGGGGATTCCGGACTGACCGAGAAGAACCAGCGAAAGGCCGTGAAGCTTACGAGCGGCGACGTGTTCAACCGGACAACCCTTCTCTCGGACGTCCTGTCCCTGACCACGGCCATGAACGACCGGGGGTACGCCCTCGCGCTCGTCTCTCCACGCGTGACAAAGCGAAAGGACTATCCCCTCGCGGACGTGACGTTCAAGGCGGAAAAGGGGGACAAGTTCCGGTTCGGGAAGGTGGAGGTGGTCGGCAACACCAAGACGATCGACCGCGTGATCCGGCGCAACCTTGATGTGGCCGACGGCAGGACGTACACCTCCACGGGGCTCAAGAAGAGCAAGGCGAACCTCACTCGCACGGGCTACTTCAAGGACGTCAAGATCAGCACGGCGCCCTCGGATATTCAGAAGGAAATGAACGTCAAGGTGGAGGTCGAGGAGGGTCCGACCGGAACCTTGTCGGGCGGGTTCGGGTTCAGCTCCGTGGACAAGATCTTCGGGGTGGTCCAGCTTTCCGAGAACAACCTCTTCGGGAGGGGATGGAAGACCTCCCTCAACTCCCAGTTCGGGACCCGCAGGGTCGTGTTCAGCTGGGACTTCCGGGACCCCTATTTTCTCGATTCCGACTTCAGCCTCCTCCTGAATGCCTACAATACGGATACGGAATACACCGATTTCGATCGGAAGGCTACGGGGGGAAAGATCGGCTTCGGGTATTCGTTCACCAGGGACACGTCCGCCAGCCTTTCATTCCGGCTCGACGATGTGGAAATCACCGATGCGGGGGAGGATGTCGAGTCTGAGTTCCTGCAGGAGGAGTTCGACCAGGGGGAACAGCAGACCCGGAGCCTCACCTTCCACCTCGGCCGGAACACCACGGACAGGTTTATCGACCCGTCGCGCGGGACCAAGGAGTCCGCGACAGTGGAATACGCAGGGGGTCCCCTAGGCGGCGACTCGGAATTTGTGAAATACTTCCTCAACCAGAAAGCGTACTTCCCGGTGACCAGGTCGACCGTCCTTTCCGGGAACATTCTGTGGGGGCACGTGATCAGTACGGAGGGGGGGGCGGTGTCGCTCTCCGAACGGTTCTTTCTGGGGGGACCCTACACCATCCGGGGGTTCGAGGCACGGACCATCTCTCCGACGGACCCGAACACCGACGAGCGGATCGGAGGGAACAAGGAGTTGGTGATCAACGTGGAATACCTCTTCCCCCTGTTCGGGGAGTTCGGGTTCAAGGGAGTCCTGTTTTTCGACATGGGCAACACCTGGGGACAGGATGAATGGCCGTGGGATATGAAGCCGTGGAACGGACCTTCCTTCCGATATGGCGCAGGGTTCGGTATCCGCTGGTACTCCCCGATGGGGCCGCTCCGTTTCGAGGTGGGGTGGAACTTGAACCCCGAGCCCGATGAGGACGAGCGGGTAATGGAATTCACGGTCGGGACAGCATTCTAATCAGGAGGTTTTAGCGATGCGAAAGAAGGTAATGTGGATCCTGGCGGCGGCGGTCGCGGCGACCGTAATGGCCTCGGGACCGGCATGGGCCGAGGGGATCAAGGTGGCTGTGATCGACGTCAACAAGGTTCTGAACGAATCCGAGGCGGGCAAGGCCGCAAGAAAGAAGATGGAGGGCCGGTTCGAGGAGCTCAAGAAGAAGATCGATGAGGTGAATGCGGAAGCGCGGAAGATGAAGGAAGATCTCGACAAGCAGAAGATCCTTCTGGGGAAGGAGAAGCTGATGGAGAAGGAGGAGGCCCTCAAGGCGAAGGTTTCCGAACTCCGCGAGCTCACCCAGAAGGCGGAAAAAGAGATGCAGAACCGGCAAGGTGAACTCACCCGCGATGTCCTCAAGATCGTCGAGGGGCAGGTGGACAAGATCGTAGAGGAAGAGAAGATCGATCTGGTGCTGGAGAGGGGCGCCGGGGTCATCCATTTCAACCCGTCCATGGACATCACCGATAAGGTGCTTGCCCTGGTGAACAAGGAGAAGCCCGGTGGGAATTGAGTTCCTCCTTTCCGACCTTGCGGCCCGCATCGGGGCACGGGTGGTCGGCGGGGAGGGGGAGGATGCCGTCGTTTCCGGTGTCGCCCCGATCGAGGAGGCGGGCCCGGGGCAGGTGACGTTTCTTGCGAACCGGAAGTATGCCCGTTTCGCCAGGGATTCGAACGCCTCGGGAATCATCGCAAGGGAGGCGGTGCCCGGAGCGCATACGGCGTTCCTTATTTCCGACAATCCTCACTTTTCCTTTGCGTGCGTCGTCGAGATGTTTCACCCGCCGGCCCGTTTCACGCCGGGGATATCGGAAAAGGCGGCCGTGGACCCTTCCGCCCACCTGGGAAAGGACGTGACCGTCTCTCCTTTTGTGGTGATCGAGGAAGGCGCCGAGGTGGGAGACCGCACCGTCCTGTTCCCCGGTGTCTACGTGGGAAAGGGGGTTAGCATCGGCTCCGACTGCCTTGCCTACCCGAACGTCGTGTTGTACCACGGCGTCAAAGTGGGTTCCCGGGTGATCCTGCACGCGGGGTGCGTCATCGGGAGCGACGGCTTCGGATTCGCCCCGACTCCCGAAGGGTTCCGCAAGATCCCCCAGGTGGGAATGGTAGAGATCGAGGACGATGTGGAGATCGGAGCGAACACCACCATCGACAGGGCGACGCTCGGCGTTACCCGCGTCTGCCGGGGGGCGAAGCTGGACAACCTCATCCAGGTTGCCCACAACGTGGTTATCGGGGGGAACACGGTGATCGCCGCGCAGGCCGGGATCTCCGGGAGTACGCGGATCGGCAGTCGCGTCATGATCGGCGGGCAGGCGGGGCTCGCGGGCCACCTCGAAGTGGAGGACGGCATAATGCTCGGGGCGAAGTGCGGTGTTCCCGACTCGTTGCGCGCCTCGGATTCCCGGGTCTGGTCGGGAATCCCCGTGATGCCGCACCCCACATGGCTCCGGAATACGGCATTGCTGCCGAAGCTGCCGGAACTCTTTCGCCGCGTGAAGCGCCTCGAGGAAGGTAAAAACCCGAAGGGGGAAACGTAACATGTTCGATACACAGGAGATCATGAGATTGCTGCCCCACCGGTATCCCTTTCTTCTCGTGGACCGCATCGTCGAATTCGATCCGGGCCGGCGCATTGTCGGACTCAAGAACGTCACAATCAACGAGCCCTTCTTCATGGGGCACTTCCCCGAGTATCCCATCATGCCCGGTGTGCTCATCATCGAGGCATTGGCGCAGGTAGGCGGAATTCTCGCCCTCAAGGCGATGGGCGAAAAGAGGAAAATCGCCTTCTTCGCCGGCATCGACAATTGCAAATTCCGCCGGCCCGTTCTCCCCGGCGAACAGCTTCGGCTCGATTGCACCGTCATCGCCCACAGGGGGCCGGTATGGAAGGTGCGCGGCGAAGCCTCGGTGGATGGTGTCCTCGCGGTGCAGGCCGACCTGACTGCATCCCTGATAGATCGGCCGATCGAAGGAAAAGGCGAAGGAGGGCAGCGATGATTCATCCGACAGCGGTCATCGATCCCGGGGCTTCCCTCGGGGAAGGAGTGGAGGTCGGCGCATACGCCGTGGTCGGGCCCCAGGTGACGCTGGGCGACGGGTGCAGGATCGGAGCGCACGCGATCATCGAATCCCACTCCAGGATCGGGAAGGGCACGCGCGTTTTCTCCTTCGCGTCGGTCGGTGCCCCGCCCCAGGACCTGAAGTTCCAGGGGGAGGAGACCTGGGTGGAGATCGGTGAGGGGTGCATCATCCGGGAGTACGTCACGGTGAACCGGGGAACCGTCGGTGGGGGAGGGACGACGCGCATCGGAAACAACGTGCTCCTCATGGCCTACTGCCATATCGCCCACGACTGCAGCATCGGTGACCGCGTGATCATGGCCAATACTTCGACGTTGGCAGGGCACGTCGACATAGGGACGGGAGCGATCATCGGTGGTCTGGTAGGCATCCATCAATTCGTCCGCATCGGCTCGTACGCGATCGTCGGGGCGCTGTCGGGCATTCCTCTCGACATCCCGCCGTATGTGACGGCGGTAGTGGGACGCGGGCAGAAGGGCCGCGGGCTGTTCGGGCTGAACCTCATCGGACTGAAAAGAAACCGCTTTCCGGAGGAGACGATCGCGGAACTGAAGAAGGCATACCGGATCCTGTTCCGCTTAGGTCTGCCTTTGCGGGAAGCGCTCGTCCGGGCAGAGGAGGAAACGGCGCCCGTTCCCGAAGTCAGGCATCTCCTGGATTTCATCCGGTCCAGCAAGAGGGGAGTGCAAAGGTAGGGCATGCTCCGGGTTGGCGTCATCGGCGTCGGATACCTCGGGAGGCTGCACGCCCAGAAGATGGCGTCGTTTCACGACGTCGCTTTTGTCGGGGTCTACGACGCCGATCGCGAACGGGGGAAGGCGGTTGCGAAGGAGTTCGGGACATCCTTCCGTGGGAGAGCCCGGGAGCTGCTGCGAGAGATCGACGCGGTCTCGATCGCGGTGCCCACCACCGCCCATTACCGGGTGGCCAGGGAGGCGATGAGGGCGGGAGTACACGTCCTTCTCGAGAAACCGATCGCGGCAACCCTCCGGGAGGGGCGAGCTCTGGTGAGGGAGTCCGCAGCACGCCGCCTCGTATTCCAGATCGGGCACCTGGAGCGGTTCAACTCCGCGGTTCTGTCCGCCGCATCCGTTTTGAAGGAACCGAGGTTTATCGAATGTCACCGGCTCGGGATGTTCGGGGGGCGGGGAACGGACGTGGACGTGGTGCTCGACCTGATGATCCACGACATCGATCTCATTCTGTCATTCGTTCGGTCGCCCGTTGTCCGGATCAGCGCCGTCGGAGTACCGGTGATTTCCCCGAACGTCGACATCGCGAACGCAAGGCTTACCTTCGCCAACGGATGCGTGGCCAACGTGACGGCGAGCAGGGTGTCCATGCGCAAGCAGCGCAAGATCCGGATCTTCCAGGAAAATGCCTACGTGTCGATGGATTTCGTCGAGCACAATATCCAGGTTTACCGAAGAATCTTTCCGCAGGGGCCGGGAGGGCTGCCGGAAATCACCGGGGAAGTGCTCGAAACGGAAAAGGGGGACGCCCTGCGGGACGAGATCCGTTCTTTCGTCGAATGCGCGAAAACCGGAGCAGCCCCTCGCGTATCAGGGGCGGACGGGCTCGCGGCGCTCGAGGTCGCCTTCCGCATCCGTAGGAATATGAGGCGCCGTTGACGCCGCCTTCAAAGACCCTGTTCATCCTGTGTGGGGAACCTTCCGGGGAGACGTACGCGGTGCGGGTCGCCCGCGCATTCCGGAGGAGATTTCCCGGGGCACCGATGGAGGGGATCGGGAGCGATCGACTGGCGGGGGAGGGAGTCAGGCTCCTGCTGGATTACGCAGACATCTCCGTGGTCGGGATGACCGAGGTGGCAAGCCACCTGCCGGCGATTGCAAGAGCGCTGCGGTCGGCAGTTCGCAGGGTGACCAGCCCCGACGTCGGGGCACTCCTCCTCGTCGATTTTCCCGAGTTCAATTTCCTGGTGGGGAAGAAAGCGAATACCAGGGGAATCCCCGTGATCTATTACATTCCCCCGCAGCTTTGGGCGTGGAGGGCGGGCCGGGCCCGGGAACTCGCCCGGTTCACAAAGGGCGTGGTGGTTCCCTTTCCCTTCGAGGAACCGATTCTGAAGGAGCAGGGAGTGAACGTTCTGTTCGCCGGTCATCCCCTTCTTGACGAGCTTCGCCCCTACATCGACGCCCCTGCGGATCCGGGAAGGTTCGGACTCCCGGAAGAGAAGAGGGTCGTGGGGCTTTTGCCCGGGAGCCGGACGGGGGAGATACGAAGGCATTTCCCGTTGATGGTCGAGGCGGCGCGAAAAATCGCGGACCGCGTCGATGACGTCCATTTTGCCGTCCCGCTCGCCGGACCGGAATTCCGCGGGGAGATTATGGCCGGGTTGACGGGGAGCGAGCTCCCTCTGACAATAGTGGAGAACGAGCGGTTCTTGATGTTCCGGGGGATGAAGACCGCCCTTTCCGCTTCCGGGACGGCGACGCTCGAGCTGGCGTTGTTAGGCGTTCCGGCCGTGATCGTATACCGTACGTCCGCGGCGACCTACCGGATCGGCAAGAGGCTGGCCCGGGTCCCGTACATCGGTCTGCCCAACATCGTGGCGGGAAGGAAGTTTTTACCGGAACTGATCCAGGACGAATGCAGCCCCGAAACGATGGCACGGGAGATCGGGGACCTTTTGGCCGACGACGGGAGGCGGGAGGAACTGGCGGGAACGTGTCGGGGACTGCGGGGTGTCCTGTCCGGGACGGGTCCGTCGGAGGCGGTGGTGGAGATGCTTGCGCAGGAGGCAGGTGAGGCATGGGCGTAACGGTCTACCGGCGCATGCTCGCGTATGTCCGTCCCTACAGGTTGCGGCTCCTGCTCGCGATGCTGTTCATGATCGTTGTCTCCTCCTTCCGGGGCGCGATCGCCTTTCTCGTCAAACCTGCACTGGACGACATCTTCATCAACAAGGACGTCACCCGGCTTGCCGTCATTCCCGCGCTTGTCCTGGGTGTCTACCTGATCAAAGGTGTCTGCGAGTTCGCACAGAGCTATCTGATGAGGGGTGTCGGCCAGCGGGTTATCCGGGACATCCGGGACCACCTCTATCGCCACATGCAGTCCCTCTCCCTCTCGTTCTACATGAAGCATCCCACCGGCGTGCTGATGTCCCGCGTGACGAACGATGTCGGGCTCATGCAGGGAGCCGTGACGGAAGCGGTCACGAGCCTCATCAAGGACGTCTTTACCGCGCTCTTCCTTGTGGGGGTCATTTTTTACCGAGACTGGAGGATGGCTCTGGTTGGCCTTGTGGTGTTTCCGCTCGCCATCTGGCCCATCACCCGGTTCGGACAGAAGCTCCGGCGGACGAGCATCCAGACACAGGAGGTTACCGGGGGGCTTACTTCCCACCTGCAGGAAACGATAAGCGGCGCAAAGCTCGTAAAGTCCTTCGGCGCCGAGGAGTACGAGGTGGACCGGTTCGCGACCCGAAACGCCAAACTCTTCCGCCTGAGCATGAAGGTGGTGAAGGTCCAGGCGATGACATCCCCCCTCTCGGAGATGTTCGGGGGGGTGGGCGCCGCCGCGGTCATCTTCTACGGCGGGTACAGCGTCGTGAACGGCCAGAGCACCCCCGGGAACTTCTTTTCCTTCATGACTGCCCTCTTCATGCTCTACGCGCCGGTCAAAAACCTCTCCCGGATCAACAACGTGATCCAGCAGGGAATCGCCGCCGCCGGTCGCGTGTTCGAAGTCCTTGACACGCTTCCCGATGTCGAGGAAAGAAAAGATGCGCTTGTCCTGGAGGGAATCGAACACGGGGTCGAGTTCGACCATGTGGATTTCCGGTATTCCGAGGAAGGGGAGAACATCCTGAAGGACATCACCTTCCGGGTTTCTCCCGGCACGCTGGCGGCCATCGTGGGTTCGAGCGGGGCGGGCAAGACCACGCTGGTGGACCTGCTTCCCCGGTTCTACGACCCGCAGCGCGGGGCGATCCGGATCGACGGTACGGATATCCGGGACGTATCCCTTTCTTCGTTACGTTCCCTGATCGGGATCGTCAGCCAGCATACGATCCTGTTCAACGACACGTTGAGAAACAACATCGCCTACGGGATGCCGGATGCCTCGATGGAGAGGATCGAGGAGGCGGCGCGCAGGGCGAACGCACATCCTTTCATCATCCGGCTCCCGGAAGGGTACCAGACAGTCATCGGCGAACAGGGACTGAAGTTGTCGGGAGGGGAGAGGCAGCGGGTCGCCATTGCCAGGGCGATCCTCAAGGACGCCCCGATCCTGATCCTGGACGAGGCCACATCGGCACTCGACACCGAGTCGGAAAGCATTGTCCAGGAGGCACTTGAGCACCTTATGCTCGGGAGGACCACCTTTGTGATCGCCCACAGGCTCTCCACGGTCCGAAACGCCGACACGATTCTGGTGGTCGAAGAGGGGCGAATCGTCGAGAGCGGAGCGCATGAGGAGCTGCTGGCGGGCGAGACGCGGTACCGCTCGTTCTACCTGAAACAGTTCGAGGAGAGAAAGTCCGGTGCGGAAGTCCGGCCCGGCACCGCCTGAAGGGAAGGGGAAGGGGTTCTCCCCGGGCAGCCAGGCCCACCTCCTGTACAACCTGGCCCTCAAGGGCGCCCTGATCCTTGCGGCCCCTGCGTGGATCCCCTGGATGGCCCTCTCCGGGAAACGGAGGAAAAATTTCACGGACCGCCTCGGGAGACGCCTGGGCCGCATTCCTCTCCCGGCGAAATCGCATCGGGTCTGGATCCATGCGGTCTCGGTGGGGGAAGCCCTCTCGGCGGTCCCTCTCGTCGGCGCTCTCAGGGAACGGCTTCCCTCGGCGGAGCTCTTCTTCTCCACGGTGACGCTGACCGGGCAGGAGGTTGCCAGGAAAGCGCTTGGCGGCCAGGTCGAGGCTACGTTCTTCTTCCCTTTCGACCTTCCCGGCGTATCGGGGAAATTCCTCGACAGGGTCGGGCCGCACGTCGTTGCGATCCTGGAAACGGAGATATGGCCGAATTTCCTGGGGGAGTGTGCGAGGAGAACGATTCCCGTGGTCATCCTGAACGGGAGGATCTCGGAACGTTCGTTTCGGGGGTACGGCCGGGTGCGGTCCTTCTTCGCGAGAGTCCTCACGTGCGTGACCGCAGTCGCCATGCAGACGGAGGAGGACGCCCGGCGGATCGTCGCCCTCGGTGCCGATCCGGAGAAGGTTTCGGTCACCGGGAACATGAAGTTCGACGTGACCCATTCTCCGGAAGTCGTGACACCTTTTCTGTCCTGGATGCGGAAGGAGAAGGAAAGGGGCGGCGCGTGGTTCGTCGCCGGGTCGACTCACGAGGGAGAAGAGGAGGCGGTCCTGTCCGCGTTCGGCGATGCACGGTCGGTCAACCGTTCGGTCCGCCTTCTGCTCGCCCCGCGGCACCCCGAGCGGTTCGAGGGCGTAGAGGCGTTGTGCCGCCGGAGGGGGTGGGAGGTCTTGAAACGTACACAGATCTCCGGGGAACGGGGAGAAAGTTCCTCCCCGATCGTCCTCCTGGATACTGTCGGGGACCTTCTGTCCGCGTATGCCGCGGCGGACATCGCTTTCGTGGGAGGAAGCCTCGTGCCGAAAGGGGGACACAACATCCTCGAGCCCGCCCTGTTCGGGGTCCCGACCATCACGGGGGCCCATATGGATAATTTTCGGGAGATCACCGAGATATTCACCCGGGGGGAGGCGGTCATGACGGTGCGGGACGGGACCGGGCTCTCCCGGAGGGTTTCGGAGTGGGCAGCCGACCCATCCCCTTTCCAGGAGATGGGTACGCGAGCAAGGGGTCTTCTGGGAAAGCTCCGCGGCGCCACCGAAAAGAACGCCGATCTGGTCATACGCGAGCTCTCACGGCGCGTCGGGAAAACGCCGTGATCGGGCCGGTCGCGCGGTGCAGGAGGACTCTTTACGGGGCGGGGGTCCTCCGGTCTTCTTCCCTCCCCCGTCCTGTGGTGAGCGTCGGGAACCTGACAGCGGGAGGCTCGGGAAAGACTCCCCACGTGCAGTTCCTCGCGGGATGGCTTTCCGAAAATGGCGTACGGGTCGCAATCCTCAGTCGAGGATACGGCCGGAAAACCCGGGGCGTCCTATGGGCGTCACGGGGGCAGGGGGCAGGGACGGCAGGCGCCCGGGAGGACGCCGAAGCGGACCGGGTAGGGGACGAACCCGCCCTCCTCGCGTCGACTCTCCCCGGCGTCCCTGTGCTCGTCGGGGAATCCCGGTTTGCCGCGGGAACGGAATGCCTCCGGAGCCTCGAGGTCGATGCATTCCTCCTCGATGACGGGTACCAGCACCTTTCCCTGCGGCGGGATATGGACATTCTCCTGGTCGACGCTGTCCGGGGGCTGGGGAACCGCCGGACCCTGCCGTTCGGACCGCTCCGGGAACCGACGGATCACGCCCGCTTCGCGGACGCCCTGGTCGTCACCCGGTGCGAAAACCTCGAACACGGCAGGGCAACGTTTACGGCCGTCCCGTTTCCGCCGGGGAGGCCCGTGGCCTTCACCCGGATCCGTCCCTTCGCCCTTGTCGACAGGGGCGGGGAGGAAACTCCGCTTCACCCGGGGGGAAAGGAGGTGGTCGCTTTTTCAGGGATCGCGCAGAATGACCAGTTCGAAAATGCCCTTCGCGCATCCGGCTTTGTCGTGCGCAGATTCCTCGGATTCCGGGACCACCACCCGTACCGGCCGGACGATCTCGAGAGGATCCGTGCCGCCGCGGACGGCCTGCCCGTCGTCACCACCGAAAAAGACATGGTCCGGCTTCCGGGCGAGGTACCGTTCCCTCTGGCGGCGTTGCGCGTGAGGGTGGAGTTTCTATCCGGGTGGGAAAACCTGTCCCGTCTCGTATTGGAACGGATCGGGCGGCGGGAGGGACGATGAGGAACAAGGCATACCGGGCCGCGTTACGGCTGATGGGGGGGGTTCCGCTGCGGATCCGGGCCGCGCTGTTCGAACTGGCGATGCTGCTGGTCTGGGCGACGGACGCGAAGCACCGTAAGATCGGGCGGGTCAACCTGCGGATCGCCTTCCCCGAAATGGGGGACCGGGAAGCCGCCCGGATCGTCAGGATCTGCTACATGAGGATGGGGACCGCGGCGGCCGAGTTCGTCCACATTCCGAAGATGGGAAGGAAATACATCGAGGACCACATTCGCATCGAGGGGATCGAATACACCCGGCAAAGCGAACAGGAGCTGGGCCTGGGCGTGCTCGCGATGACAGGGCACTTCGGGAACTGGGAGCTCGGCGCGCACACGTACGGCACGGTAATCGCCTCCGCGGCATTCATCGTACGGCCCGTTGCGGATTCGGTTTGGGACCAGATCGTCACGGAGCGGCGGGAATGGGCCGGGAACCGGGTGATCCGGAAGTTCGACTCCGCGAAGGAAGTGATGAGGGAGATTCGCCGC